>Ga0209253_10000737_pt1 | contig 28383 bp, 23 predicted proteins | sample FrelakmetBRP12BR_FD_187145 | JGI IMG/M metagenome (GOLD analysis project Ga0209253, IMG submission 187145) | Freshwater lake sediment microbial communities from the University of Notre Dame, USA, for methane emissions studies - BRP12 BR (SPAdes)... | ecosystem: Environmental > Aquatic >...
GACAGCACGCGTGCCAGCCCTGACCACCTGTTGGTACCAGCAATCCTGAATGAGCTCGAAAGAGCGGGAGTAAAGGATAAAGATATTACTCTGTTGTGTGGGATTGGTATGCATCGGAATTCCACACCGGCAGAGAAAATTGCCAAGCTGGGTGCTGATATCGTGGCTCATTATCGTGTCATCGATAATGAGCCTCAAAATCCGGCCGCGTTAATGGATCTGGGAGTAACTCAGGCCGGGGTACCAGTCCAGGTCCATCGCGCCACGATTGAAGCTGACCTGCTCATCGCCACAGGTATCGTTGAACCGCACCAATATGCAGGTTATTCTGGTGGAAGCAAGACCCTGGCTGTGGGTGCAGCCGGTGAGGCGTTAATTGCCTACACTCATGGACCAGCTTTTATTGATGACCCCAACACACGCCTGGGAAAGATTGAAGGTAATCCATTCCAGGAGGCTGTGACTGAAGCGGCAGTGCGTGCTGGCCTGCGCTTTATTGTAAATGTTGTTTTGGATGATGATAAGCGTGTATTGAGGGTTAGAGCAGGTGACCCTGTAATGGCATACCAGGACCTGGTGGCATTTGCCAGGTCGGTCTACGAAGTGCCAATTCCAAACCAATATGATATTGTGATCGGTGGGGTCGGTTTTCCAAAGGATTCCAACCTGTATCAGGCAAGCCGGGCGCCATCGTACCTGTATTTTGCTCCACTTCCAGTGGTGCGCCCGGGGGGCTACTTTATAATTCCTGCTCGCTGTGAAGAAGGAGCCGGTGATGGAGTAGGAGAGCAACGCTTCTTGAGCGCCATGCGAGATGCCCCTGATATTCAATATATACTGAATGATGCACGGCGCAACGGATATCCACCTGGTCAGCAACGCGCTTTTGTGATGGCCAAAGTGCTGGAACAAAATCAAGTGATTATGGTTGGGAGTGAGTGCCCGGAGTTGGTTGCTGCATGTAAAATGATCCCAGCAGCCACCATGGACCAGGCATTTGCCATCGCATCAAGCCAACTTGGATCAGAATGCCAGGTGTTAATGGTTCCCCATGCTTTATTGACTCTACCCGTTATTGGAATGAGTAAAAATAGTGATCCATCATGAAGGCATTACAACTTATCCAACCGCGCAGCTTTGAAATAGTAGATGTCCCCGTCCCGGTTATGGATATCGATGGTTCAGAGCATATCCTGGTAAGGACAAGCTGGGCTTCGCTGTGTGGAAGCGACATCTCATTTTTTAATGGCCACAAACGCGATATTACATACCCACTTGCACCAGGTGTTCCCAACCATGAAAATGTTGGGCAAGTGGTAGAAAGCCAGTCAACAGAATTCAAGCCAGGGGACATGGTGCTTGCTATACCGGAAGGTGACCAGGGGTTGGCGGAATATTACGTTGCCCAGGATTGTAAAGCGATCCAATTGCCAGACGACCTTACCAGAGGCGAGGATAGCTGTCTCATCCAACCACTCTCTACTGTTTTAAATGCGGTGGAACAGCTTGGAGAGCTTCAGGGAAAATCTGTCGCCGTGGTTGGATTAGGATCAATTGGTTTAATCTTCTGTTGGCTGTTAAAGAAGCGAGGGGCTGGGCATATCCTGGGTATTGATCCCAATCGATTTCGTTGCCAGGTAGCAGAAAAGCTAGGAGCCAGCATGACAGCCTCTAAACGCAGCATTGAGGTTGTGCATACATCCCGATTGGAAGCGGATCAATGGCGACCGATCGATATTTGCATCGAAGCGGTTGGTCACCAAACAGAAACGATCAACGATTGCTTTGAGCTGGTGCGGAAAGGGGGTACGGTCCTATCATTTGGCGTTCCCGACCAGCCTGTTTATCCAATCGACTATGAGACATTTTTCCGCAAGAACACCCACCTGGTCGCTGTGGTTACACCCGATTGGAACGATTACCTGGCCAGGGCGCGTGACCTTTTCGTCACCTACCGCAAAGAATTAGACTGGATGATCACCCACCGCCTGCCCATCAAGGAGGCTGCAAAAGCCTTTACCCTGTATGAGCATCATGAAGAAAACATCCTTAAAGTTATCCTGGATGCATCTACCTGGGAATAATTTTATCGGTAAGAAGGCTTAATTCGTGTGGACCTACTAGCTAATATTGAAAAGCCTGGTGAAACAGATTATTTAAACTGTATCCGCTGTGGATTGTGCCTGGCAGTCTGCCCTACCTATCGGGAGTATTTGAACGAAATTTCTGGGCCTCGCGGTCGGGTAGCCTTAGCGCGTAAAAGTATGGAAGGGGAGCTTGAACTTTCTCCCAATCTGTTAAAGCAAATGAATGCCTGTTTTGCCTGCCTGGCGTGTAATGAGATTTGCCCGGTAGGCATACGTCCAGCTGAACTAACCCTTGCTATGCGCTATGTACAGGAACAGATCAAGCCAACGGATTGGAAACAAAGGCTGTTCGGTGGTTTGATCTCGCACCCGGGTCGGATGGAAACCGCCACCTTGCCACTGCGACTGTATGAAGGCTCGGGGATCCGCAAGCTGATTTATAAATTTGGATTACTGCGAATACTTCCATCCCAGATACGTGACCTGGAAGCCATGTTGCCTCACCTCCCTCAGCGCCCACTCCGGCAGGTGTTACCCGAAAAGACGGAACCCTATGGTGAGAGCCGCTATCGAGTTGGGTTCTTTTTAGGTTGCGCACAAAATCTCCTCTTCGCCGAGGAAAGTAAAGCGACCGTCCGTGTCCTGAGGCGCAATGGTTGTACGGTCATCACTCCCATGGATGTCCAATGCTGTGGCATGCCTGCTCGAGGCTTCGGCCGGTTGGATCTGGTACGCGCTCAAGCAAAACATAACATAGCCACCTTTGAGAAAGCGAATGTAGACATTGTCATAACTGACTGTGCCACGTGCGGTTCCACATTGAAGGATTACAAAGAGCTGCTCCGGGATGAAGCAGAATGGGGAGCCAGGGCACGGGCATTTAGCGCGCGCGTGCAGGATATCAGTGAGTTCCTGTCCCAAATTCCACTGGAAAAACCAGGAGGAAAGGTTGAAGCACGTGTCACCTATCATGATCCCTGTCATTTACGCCGGGGCCAGAAAGTGTGGCAGCAGCCGCGTGATTTGCTCTCTCTGATCGACGGGCTTGACTATATCGAGCTGCCAGAAGCCGATTGGTGCTGCGGTTCAGCTGGCAGCCAGCTCATCACCCATTACGAAACCTCCACAAAGGTCATGGACCGCAAACTGGATAACCTCGTCGGCACGGGAGCCCAGATTATCGCATCGGGATGCCCGGGATGCCAGATGCAGCTTAACACTGCAATTCATCGGCGTGGGCTGGAAGTGCGGGTTGTTCACCCGGTTACACTATTAGACGAGGCTTATGAGGCAGAAAATGCAGACAAGATTAAAGGATGAATTACACCAAATACTAGGAAACAAGGGCCTCCTGCATACGCCAGAAGATCTGGCAGTCTATGGCTACGATGGGACATTCGTTGAAGCACAGCCCGATATTGTGGTGCTACCAGAGACGACAGAGCAGGTCAGCCAGATTGTTAAGCTGGCAGCTGATGCGCGCAATCCAATTGTGCCGCGCGGTATGGGGTCTGGGCTGGCAGCTGCTTCCGTTCCGTTTCCTGCGGGCGGGATTGTGCTTTGCCTGACCCGCATGAACCATATTTTGGAGATCGACACTGAAAATTCAACCGTTCTAGCCGAAGCGGGTGTTGTGACAGCAGACCTGCAATCATCTGTAGAAAAACTCGGATTATTCTACCCACCTGACCCTTCCAGTATCCGTCATTCGACCATCGGTGGCAACGTTGCTTGTAATGCGGGTGGACCGCGCTGCCTCAAATATGGGGTAACCGGCGATTATGTCCTGGGTTTGACGGTTGTGCTGGCTGACGGCAGGATATTGAAGACCGGTGGAAAACCGATCAAGGACGTCACCGGTTATGATCTCACGGGGCTCTTCACCGGGTCGGAAGGGACACTTGGCATTGTGACGGAGGTGTTACTACGCTTGATTACAAAGCCGCAGTACTTCAAAACTGCATTGGCTGAGTTTGGGTTGCTGGTTGATGCGTCTCGAACTGTCAATGCCATCCTTGCAGCTGGAATTGTGCCTGCCAGCCTCGAACTAATGGACCAGACAGCCATACGCTGCATCGAAGAAGCGATGCATTTGGATTTGAACACAGAAATTGAGGCATCCTTGATCATCGAGACGGATGGAAACGATGAACAGGCTGTCATTCGTGAAATTGAAGCCTGCGCTAGAATTTGTCAGCAAAGCGGTGCAGGTTCGGTGAAGATGGCCCAAAGTGAGGCTGAGCGGAACGCACTTTGGAAAGCGCGGCGGTCCATGGCTCCTTCACTGGCACGCAAAGCCCCCAATAAACTTGGGGAGGATATCACCGTCCCTCGCAGTGCCATCCCTGAAATCGTTCAGCGCTTACGGCGGATCAGCGAAAAATATGGCTTGCCGATCGTGATCTTTGGCCATGCAGGCGACGGGAACCTGCACCCGAATATCCTCTTTGACAAACGTCAACCCGAGCAGTGGGCAAAGGTCGAGCAAATGGTTGGAGAAATATTTGATGCCTCGCTATCCTTGGGGGGAACGCTTTCGGGTGAGCATGGCGTTGGAGTGCTTAAACGACCCTATCTGGAACGTGCCCTCGGATCGGTATCGATTGAGATTCAGCGGAATATTAAACATGCCCTCGATCCGTTGAATATCTTGAATCCCGGGAAAATGTTCCCTGAATGAAATCAGATTTGGAGCATATTATGTCAGAACAAAGCATTCGTGTCCCTGTCAAAGACCTGGTCGAATTTATGATTGTCGCCCTTCAAAAAATGGGTGTACCTACCGATGACGCCAGGATCATTTCCGATGTCTTGATCACCTCCGATTTGTGGGGGGTCCGGTCACATGGGGTGGCGCATTTAAAAATGTATCACGAACGGATAAAAGAAGGCCTTCAGCTTCCGGTCACAAATTGGAAGGTGGCAAAAGAGACACCCACCACCGCGGTTGTGGACGGTGGAAATGGGATGGGCATGGTCGTTGGGACGCATGCGATGCAATTAGCCATCCGGAAGGCCAAGGAGTTTGGGTTGGGGGCGGTTGCTGTCCGCAACTCCAGTCATTACGGTGTGGCAGGCTATTATCCTCTGATGGCAGTTAAGGAAGGATTGGTGGGGCTGAGCGTCACCAATGCGCATCCATCCACTGCACCGACCTTTGGTACCGAGCCGATGCTGGGAACCAACCCTATTGCAGTAGCTGCTCCAACCGATGAAGCTTTCCCATACATGTACGATGCAGCCACCTCAGTCATCCCGCGCGGAAAGATTGAAGTCGCTGCTCGAGCTAGCAAACCCATCCCTGAGGGATGGGTGATCAACCAGGAAGGAGTATCGGTAACTGACAGCGGCTCAATCATTGAGGAAATGAACAAGGGCAATGTGGCGTTGCTTCCCCTTGGTGGAATAGGTGAATTGATGGGAGGTCATAAAGGTTATGGATTATCAGCCTTCGTCGAAATCTTTTCGGCTGCCTTTCAGAACGGGGCTTATCTTTCCATGTTGCATGATACAGATCATGATGGCAATACCCAATTCCTGCGCATCGGTCATTTCTTCCTGGCAATTAACGTGGAGCATTTTATACCCTTGGAAGATTTTAAACGTATTACAGGTGGCATGATGCGGGAGCTGCGCTCCTCGCGCAAAGCGTCAGACCAGCCTCGTATCTATACTGCAGGGGAGAAGGAATACTTCAATACACTGCGCAATCAGGCAGAGGGCGTGGAGATCACACAGGGAGTACAAAAGGCACTACTAGCCCTGCAAAAGGAATTAGATATCACCGGGCATGATCTTGGGTTTTAAAGCGATCATTTCCCAGGTCTTGGGAGGTCCGATTATCAAGTGATCCCATAGATATAAGACAAGAACAGAAAATCGTATCTTTGTATATAACTTACAGGCTATTTGTACTGGTGCGCCTTTACTAATTCTTTTAATGTAATCACACTTTTATGTATGGAGAAAAAACATGCAAGACCTTTTAAATAAAAATTCAGTTTTCATATTGTTGTTCAGTTTGGCAGTTTTATTCACATTGGGTACCTCCGGGTGCGGAACAGCTACTGAGATACCATCGACAACGCTGCCAGTAGGGGCAACCTTGCAAACCACGGATACAACAAATATCATGCCGCAACGCAACGTACCCGATGGCACTGGCTCAGGATCCTTTGCCTCAATCGCGCCAACATACACCGACCTGGCATATGCAACAGTCTCACCTGCCCAGAAACTCGACCTTTACATTCCGACCATGGGCAATGGACCATTCCCGGTAGTGCTCATGGTGCACGGCGGCGGATTCATGATGGGTGATAAAGCCGACGGTACAGGACTGGCGGGTGTGGACCAGTTGCTCGCTGCAGGTTATGCAGTTGCCAGCATAAATTATCGTTTGAGCGGGGAAGCCAAATACCCTGCACAGATTAACGATGCCAAAGCAGCTGTGCGTTTCCTGCGTGCGAACGCAGCTAAATATAGCCTGAACCCGGATAAATTTGGTGCCTGGGGCGCTTCAGCCGGTGGCAATCTTGTCTCCCTGCTTGGCACCACCTGCGGTGTGACTGAGCTGGAAGGTGCAGACCTAGGAAATGCAGACCAATCCAGCTGCGTGCAAGCAGTGGTCGACTGGTTTGGCCCGATCGACTTCCTGGCCATGGATGAACAGTTTACCGACACCAGCTGTCCACAAAACCACAACGATGCCAGCTCCCCTGAATCACAGCTGGTGGGGGCTGCCATCCAGACTGTGCCCGATCTGGTCTGGACCACCAACCCGATGAACTATATCACCTCTGATGATGCCCCCTTCCTGATCCAGCATGGTACTGCAGATTGTAATATCCCTCCCATTCAGGGGCAAAACCTGGCAGATGCATTAAGTGCAGTCATCGGTGGGGAAAAAGTGACCTATACTCTAATCGATGGCGCTGGACATGGAGGTGCCCAGTTCTCAACTGACGAGAATCTGGCACTGGTGATCAATTTCCTGGATAAGTATCTAAAATAAAAAATATCAATCAAACAAAACGCTCCCGATAAGGGTTCAGTCCAATCTGGAGCGTTATTTTCCTAAGGTTAAAAAAGGGCAGGATTCCTGCCCTCATCTGGTTTTGGTGATATTGTAATATATTTATTCTTGTCTGATTTCTTTTAATCCGGGTTGAACAGCGGTCTCCGTTTCCTCCACAAAGATGATCGCATCAGATGGGCAATTGATCTGGCAGGTACCACACTCAATACAAATCATTACATCGATATGGGATTGGGTATCACCTTCGGTGATCGCTCCAGTCTCACACCCTGCCACGCAGGCGCCGCACGAGATGCATTGATCAGTCACAACGTATGGCATAGAATTCTCTCTTCTGCATTGTAAAAATCAATCTTTACCCATATACATGTGTTGCGGATCAATCACCTCACGGATTAATCGGACTTGTTCCCGAGTGGGTGGCTCAGTGTAGGGGACTTGCTCCGGAAGGACCGGGGAAAAGCCCATCGTCCCTAACACATCTTCTAGGGTGATGCCTGGATGGATGGAGATCAGCATCATCTGCTTTGTATCCGGATGGAAGCCAAAAATTGCCTTATCTGTGATGACCCGGCTGGGTCCACCTGCCAATCCGACCTTCGCCCGGCTATCGCCGCCCGTGATAAATCCAGGGCTTGTGATGAATGAGATCGCTTTTTTAAGCTTGCGTTCTTCATGTCTCATAATAATGATGGTGCGCTTCGCACAGGAGGCAATATCATTCGCACCACCACTACCGATCATGTGACGGAATTTTCCCTTTGGCTCTCCAAGAAGGGAAGTGTTCAAGTTTCCGTATTGGTCCACTTCAAGGCCGCCCAAGAAACCTACATCGACCCGGCCTCTATGTAATACCTCACCAAGGATATCCACAAAACTGCTCAGTACATTTGCCCGATACCAGACCCGCGGGTCTGCCAGGCCAACCCCGCAGTCCACAGGCTGGGGGTCGATCACACCCAACTCAAAAAGGATGGTCATATTAGGGGCATGCGTCTGTTTGGCGAGAAAAGATGCGACAACAGGTAGTCCGAGCCCAACTGCGACTACCTCCTTATCTTGTAACTCACGTGCTCCGGCAACCGCCATTAATTCGGAGGGAGTGTAATCAAAGTCCATTGTTCCTCCTAGTATCCCAATACCGGGTCAGCCTGGAGGCTGTTTAAACGTTTTAATCCGCCGACCCGTTCAAGATATTCCCAGTGGTCTCTGACGCCAAAGACATAATGATCAAGATAAGCTCGGAAGGATTCTGGAGTGCGTGTGGCTTCCACATAGGTCTGGATCTGCTCAGCATCGTAATCATAGACGCGGTAGACAGAAGTTGGATGGGCTGCAAAGGGCAGCTCGACCACATGCGAGACAAACAATCCAGGGATCATCGTCCGCTCTGGATTCTGGCGGATTGTCTCGTCCGTGACAATTCGTTCGGCAATCACAATCGTGCGCTTGCTTGCCCTCACCTGCTCAGGATTATCCCAGCGGGGACCCATGATCCAGGCATTTCCTTCCTGATCGGCAACCTGAACCTGCACGACTGCAACATCAGGCAGCAGAGGTCTAAGCACTGGCCAGTCCTCCCCCGTGAATGGGTCGGTAATATTTGCCAGGTTCGAACCTGATTTTTCTTTAAGTTGAGCCATCAGGTCAGATCCTCGTAGTGAACGGATGGGCATGAATGGGATTCCAAGGGAGCCAGCTAAATACCGGAACGCCACCGAAAGACTGCTATATTCTTCGGCTGCCAGGGTACCTTCCTCTATTCCACGGTTCACACAGTTCAGTCGTCCAAAACGATCCAACGAGCCACCCCCATAGATCAAGCGCGTGACCGCCTCTGCACCAACCAGCATATCCGCATCCATCGCGCCAACACACTGCGAGATAGTCAGATTCTTAATTCCCTGGCGGATAATCTCGCGCGCAAATGCCATCGTGCAGCGAGTGATGGCAAAGCCGGATAAAGCCAGATGTGCTCCCGATGGAATGGAAGCTACTGCTTCGTTTAGAGTGGATAACTTGGTCATAAAAATCCTAATCGAGCGTTGGTCGCTGGTCAAAAAGCACAAGCAGTAGATGGCACCCGCTTTGATCAAACTTGATTTCTGCTAATTCCACCGGTCGGTCGAGTTTTTCCTCGATTGCCAATACAATCAAGTTCGCCGGTACACAAGTGAACGGCTCTATGCCGTTTTTAGTCATCCTTTCTTCAACCTGCCGATGAATACAGTTATCCACAGTCACACGCAGTAATCGACCATCTCGATCGTAAGTGACCTGACCAGTAATCCCATCTTTCTGAAGGACTTCCTGGACTGTATTAAGAATATGCTCCAGCTCAGAAGATTGCAGGAGGGGACGAACCTGGTCCTGGTAATATTTTCGGCCAACCGTTGTCATGCGGAAGCGCGCCCCGCGCCCGCGCTCATCCCAGAAAGCTTTTTCGAGCTCGTACATCACACCATTGGCATAATCCAGGGGAATTGTCTTTTTATTGTTCATGGCTGTTCCTTATAGTAAGCATCTCCCCATTTTTCGGTAAACACCAGGTCCTTAATGGGTAGGCGTGGTCGGGGTCGGTGAGGCCGTGTGGGATGACCAATCGATATAATACTGACAGCCTTGTATTCTTCTGGTATTCCAAGTAACTCTTTGACCCTTTCTTCATCGCGAATGTCAATGCAAGGGGCAATCACCCAGCAGGCTCCAAGGTTCAAGGCTGTGACCATCAGTAATATATTTTCAATCGCTGCAGAAGTATCGAACGGCATATCCCAGACATTTTTCTTTCCGCAAATCACTAAATCCACAGGGGCATCAGCCAGGAAAGCGGACACCTTACCGGAAGTCAATTTTTCAAAGGCTGCTTTTTTCTTTTCTTCATCTTGAAGGCTGGCGAAACGTTCCTGCATTTGCTTGGTGACGAATTCTGAAGTGAACCGTCGGCCGCTGCCTCCACCTGCCAGGGCTCCCAGTTTCTTCCGAGTCTTGGCATTTGTCACGATAATAAAGCGCCAGGGCTGGGCATTTTCACCGGATGGAGCTTGGCGAGCAGCTTCCAGGATCATATCTATGTCTTTTTCAGAAACCGGTTCGTCGGTATATTCCCGGATACTGCGGCGATCCTGGATGATTTTGATCGTTGCATCAACTAGATTATATGTTTCTGACATCTCGCCTCCTTCGATTTGAGATTTACTTTGAAGATATCGAATCTATGATTACTGTTAATGGGTAGCCTCATGAACTGCTGCGCTTCGCATGTGTAAAGCAGTACCGGCAGGTGAAAGTGAGTTTTATAGTATAATACTATGCTAGAATACCAAACTTTAAGCCATTTGTCAATAAAATTCGGAAAGAGTTATCAGCACAATGAGTAGTAATGTTATATAAGCAACAGGCAAGGCTATTTTGAACAGTTAAAGGATAATCGAGGCGGAAATGGCCTATGATTTTACAGATGTGGATACAGGTGTAATAAATCGATCATGGTTGTTGATAGGTATCAGAAAAACAAGCAGGCACGAAATTTTATTTCACAGGCGATAACAAATAAAGGAACTGAAGGCGAATGATCGATCGGAATAAACCATTTCATGGGCCTCATTACGCCATCCAAGCTATTCATCCTCTCGCGAACACGGAGCATATAAAAAGGAAAATCCTGGACATTCCCTACGCGAACCAGTCTCCTGCGCAGAAGCTTGATCTCTATTTTCCAGATGATATTCCTGGCCCTTTCCCGGTCATTGTATCGATTCACGGTGGAGCATTCATGGGCTGTGACAAATCAGATATGCAAGTCATGCCCATGCTGGAAGGATTGAAAAGGGGATATGCGATTGTTGCAGTCAATTATCGATTAAGCTGGGAGGCTAAATTTCCGGCTTTAGTCCAGGATGTCAAAGCTGCTGTGCGTTGGATACGGGCGAACGCATCTCTCTACGAGTTAGACGCACAGAGAATAGCTGCTTGGGGAGGCTCAGCCGGGGGTTACCTTGCCTCCATGTTGGGAACCTCGAATGGCATTACAGAATTGGAAGACCTGAATATGGGAAACTCAGAACAGCCATGTAATGTTCAGGTGGTTGTTGCATGGTTTGGACCGACAGATTTTCTCAAGATGGACGAACAGCTGGCTGAAAGCGGGTTAACTCCATCAGAGGATCAACTCCATAATGGTGTGAATTCACCTGAATCCCTCCTGCTTGGTCAAAAAATAACCGAGATACCTGAAAGAGTCAGCGCGGCAAATCCTGAGACTTATATTCGACCAGGTGCTCCCCCATTTTTCTTGCAACATGGGACCAGAGATCCTGTTGTCCCAGTCCAGCAATCCATAAATTTTGCTGCCAAGTTGTCAAAAATACTTGGAGAAAACCAGGTTCGGTTAGATTTGATCCAGGATGCCGAACATGCTGATCCCAGATTTGAATCCCCGGATAATGTAATGAAAGTGCTTGATTTCCTGGATAAATATTTGAAGTCTGCTTAATTTCTAAATCGACAAGAATATACTTTTATTCTAGGAGAAACGTTTTTGGGGCGCTATCCTAGATGCCATCAACTGAGCGCTCGAGCCGCTCCACGAGTAAATTAAAGTGGTTTGGATATAATGAATGACCTACCAGTAGGCAGGTTATTGAATTAAAACCCCTGCTTTCGCTTTTTTTCCGCTCGTGTTCATAAGTTTTTGGTCAATTGGTAATACAAATCATTCCAACGCAGCTCTTTCTTGAACCCGCCCAGATCCGTATTTTCATCAATCAGCAGGAATTCGACGCCCGCCATTGCAGCGAAATCCTTCAAGTGCTCGGTTGTTACGGCATAGCTGAAACTGGTGTGATGCGCACCACCTGCGTAGATCCAGGCGGCAGCGGCAATTTTCAGACTTGGTCGCGGCAGCCACAGAGCACGTGCCACCGGCAACTTGGGCAGCGGAGCGTCGGTTGGAACAACATCCACCACATTTGCCACCATCCGGAAACGCTGCCCCATGTCCATAATTGAAACACCAATTGCCGGGCCAATATTCGCATCGAAAATCAGCCGGAGAGGGTCTGCTTTGCCACCAATGGAGAGGGGCAGGATGTCCAGTTTAGGCTTCGCGCCGGGTTTAGCAATCGATTCGCAAATCTCAAGCATGTGTGCCCCAAGCACTTTATCCCCGCTTGGGCTGAAGTGGTAAGTGTAATCTTCCATGAAAGAGACACCACCTTTCAGCCCGGCACTCATGACCTTCATCGCCCGTACCAGAGCAGAGGTTTTCCAATCCCCCTCCGCGCCAAAGCCGTAGCCATCGCGCATCAGGCGCTGTACAGCCAGGCCAGGCAGCTGTGCCAGGCCATGCAGGTCTTCAAAAGTGGTTGTGAAGGCCTTGAAGTTGCCTGCGCTCAAGAAATTACGCATCCCGACCTCGATACGGGCACCCTCACGCAGGGAGGCATTGCGCTCACCGCCAGGGCACAGTGCCGGGGCAACATCATATTCGTCGAGATAGGCTTGCATCATTTGCACGATTTCAGCCTCGGTAGCCTCGTTCACTGCCTTGACCAAATCCCCCACGCCATAACCGTATACATCGTACCCGAATTGGATCTGTGCTTCAACCTTGTCGCCCTCAGTGACAGCCACCTCACGCATGTTGTCACCAAAGCGGGCTATCTTAGCCCCTTGCCAGTCTGCCCAGGCGCAGGCAGCCCGTGCCCAGGTGCCGATCTCAATTTGGATGTCCTCTTCCTGCCAGAATCCGACAACCACCTTACGGTTCAAGCGCAAACGGCTGCAAATGAAACCAAATTCCCGGTCCCCATGGGCAGCCTGATTCAGATTCATGAAATCCATATCGATCTCAGCCCAGGGGATTTCGCGGTTATATTGGGTATGCAAATGCAGGAATGGTTTCTTGAGCAGGGACAATCCAGCAATCCACATTTTGGCTGGAGAAAAGGTATGCATCCAGGTAATCAAACCTACGCAAGTTTTAGAAGAGTTAGCTTCCAAACAAAGGTCCCGGATGGCTTCAGGCGTTGTCAACACTGGTTTGAAGACAATCTGCACTGGAATGTGTGTTGAATTGTACAAAAAATTTGCGATTGCGCGTGAATGTTCAGCTACTGCCTCTAGCGTTTTTTGGCCATACAGATGCTGACTGCCTGTAACAAACCAGACTTCGTATTGTTTTAAGTCAATCATAAAAAATCTCCTAAATAATTATTGTCCATAAACATTCATATAACGGTGATGAAGCCTGGCAATATCTTCAGCCGGGATTTCATCCGGTTGACCAATCTGATAAGACATCCAGACTATCGCAGCTACATCCTCAGTCATCACTGCGGCTTTTACCGCTGCGGTGGGATTCTTACCAATTGTAAAAACCCCGTGATTCTTAAGTAATACAGCCGGAGATTTACCAATGCTTTCAACCACTACCTTGCCAACTGCCTCATCTCCGATCAACGCAAAACTTCCACAAGGAATGGAGCCGCCGAACTCATCAGCCATAGCCGTCAGCACACAGGGGATAGGTTTCCCGACCGCTGCAAAGGCACTGGCATAACGTGAATGGGTATGAACCACACCACCAACATCAGGTCGAGCGCGGTAAATATACAAGTGACTGTATGTATCGGACGAAGGCTTTAAAGCTCCTTCCACGATCCCACCCTGCAAGTCAAGCACCACCATATGTTCGGGTCGCAAATCTTCATAACGGACCCCCGATGGCTTGATGGCCACCAATCCAGTTTCCGGATCCCGCCCGCTGATATTGCCACCTGTCCACACAACCAGGTTGTTCTTGGGTAGTTCAAGATGTAATTGGACCAATTCTTCTTTTAATAGTTCGAGCATCGTATACTCCGTCAGTCTTTACGAGCCTCAACTTTAATCGCTTTCAGACGCTTCATTACATCGTTCTCAGAACGGCCAAAATAATCATGCAGGCAAACATATTCCGCAAACAATTTATCATAGACGGCTTTATTTCTGACGATCGGATGGTAGCTTTCAGCACGCAGGCGCGCCATCTTAGCACTGGCTTCCATGATTGAGTTGTAGCCACCAGCAGCAGATCCCGCAGCGACCGCTCCATGCATGGCCGAACCAAGCGCACCGATTTGGGTTGCTTCAGGGATAAATATTGGTAACCCAGTGACGTCTGAATAAATTTGCATAAGAAGCTTGTTTCGATCCGGCAGGCCTCCGGTGGCAATCAATTCATGAATTGGGACATTATTCATGTTGAAGGTTTCGATGATCAGGCGTGTGCCATAAGCAGTGGATTCGATCAGGGCACGGTAGATCTCCTCGGGTTTGGTGAGCAGGGTCATACCAAGCATCATCCCGGTCAGATCCACGTCGACCAGCACCGAGCGATTACCGTTCCACCAATCCAGTGCCAGCAGGCCGCTTTCACCGGGATTATAGGTTGCTGCTTTCTTCTCCAAGAGTTCATGGATGCTGATCCCTTTTGCGCGGGCTTCTGCCTGGTAGCTTTCTGGAACGCAGTTTTCAGTGAACCACTGGAAGGAATCGCCCACACAGGATTGCCCGGCTTCGAATCCGGGCAAGTCTGGCAAGATACCGTCCATGACCACACCGCACATGCCGGGGACGATTTCCTCAGTCTCTCCTACCACCATATGACAAATACTGGTGCCCATAATCATGACCATCCGCCCGGTATCGGTGACGGTAGCTGCCGGAACGGCAACGTGTGCGTCCACGTTGGCAACCGCTACAGCCGTACCTACCTTCAACCCCGTCCAACCAGCGGCTTGTTCGCTGATTCCTCCAGCCCTAGCTCCCAGTGGTGAAATCTCACGCAGCATCTTTTCGTCGATAACATTCTCCAGGCGCGGATCGAGTGCTTTGAAGAATGCGGCAGGCGGGAAGCCTTCGGTTTTAGACCACATCGCCTTGTAACCAGCTGTACAGGAATTGCGAGTTTCAACGCCGGTGAGTTGCCACACAACCCAATCCGCAGCTTCTAACATTCGGTCAGAAGTAGAATAGATCTCGGGTGCTTCATCCAGGATTTGCCACACTTTTGGAAAGAACCACTCCGAGCTAATCTTTCCGCCATAGCGGTCGAGGATCTTTCCGAAACCAGCCTGGCGGGCAATGAGATTGAGTTTATTTGCTTCGGGCTGGGCGGCATGGTGTTTCCACAGCTTGACCCAGGCGTGGGGATGGTTACGCCATTCGGGTAGGAAACACAGCGGGGTGCCATCCGCCTTGGTAGGCAGCATAGTGCAGGCTGTAAAGTCAATTCCCACACCGATAACATCGGCAGGATTGACCTCACTCTCTTTGAGCACTGCTGGGATAGTTTGCTTAAAGACTTCGATATAGTCATTCGGGTCTTGCAATGCCCAATCGGGTTCCAGGCGTATATTCGTGCCAGGCAGGTTTTCATCAATCACCCCATTGCTGTATTTGTGTACCGCGGTAGCCATTTCCTTACCATTGGACACATCCACGATTACAGCTCTCCCGGAGAGAGTGCCAAAATCGACACCGATTGCATATTTCATAAAATTCTCCTACATCTCGATCATGACTTTTAGACCTTCTCGCTGCATGGCAACGGCAAAGGCTTTGGCTGATTTTTCAAGCGGAAAATGATGGGTGACCAGAGAACGCACATCTACCAATCCCCTTGCAACCAATGAGATCGCACGCGGATAGGTACGATTCATCCGGCGAACCAACATGATGGTTAAACCTTTACGGCGAGCCATTGATGCTGTAAACGAGGTATGGTCACTTGCAGGGATGCCCACCAGGATAACTTTCCCACCGGGGAAGGCAGCGGCGATGGATACTTCGACCGCATCCTGCTCCCCAGCCACCTCGAAAGCGACATCAACACCTCTCCCACCAGTCGCTGCATCAATCTCACTCTGCTCCTGGCCTGAATTGGCTAAAATTGCCTGATCAGCCCCCAGGCTCCTGGCTGCCTCAACACGATGAATTAGTTTATCGGTGGCAATGATCCGGGATGCTCCTGAAAGCCGGACCAATTGCACGATGAGCAAGCCAATCGGACCGCAACCGAACACACCTACGCTCATCCCTGATTGCAGCTCACTTAAATCGAGAGCATGTAGGGCTACTCCAAGCGGCTCCAACATCGCTCCATCGGCATCATTTAAGGCATCCGGCAGATGATACAAATGGTCTTGAGGCCAGGGCATGAACTCGCGTAAAGCCCCATCCTGGGAGCCATGTCCTGCAAATTTCACTTGAGGGCAAAGATTTTGTTTCCCATTTCTGCATTGTTCGCATTGTCTACACGATATGGCAGGGTCAACAGCAACCCGCTCTCCGCTGTCGGTGATGGCAGCGAACTCATGACCAAGGATGAGCGGTTTTTCCAGCCTTGCATCACCAATTCCACCCTCAGAGAACCAATGCAGATCGGATCCGCATATGCCGACGGCTTTGACTTGCAAGCGTACCTCGCCAGCAATGGGCACCGGCTCGGGTTCGTTGTGTAAACGGAGATTCCCATGAGCATGCAGACGGACAGTTTTCATATAAAATCCTTTGCTAAGGGTCTATTTGTCCGTGATATCAAGAACGTAATTCGAATAGGTTCTTGGTTTTTTTGACTCAACACTGAGTAAAATATATAAACCTCCAACATCTTCTGGAACTGCAACTCCGGTGGTCCATTCGATGCTATTCTCGGCGGGGGTCAGTGGTACTGCAGGAATATCCAGGGTTTCATATATCCCATAAAGGATGCCATCATTCCCAATAACTGGTGGAATTCCAATGTGTGTCTTCAGTGCAAATTTGGAGGGGTTAGAGTTTTGCCAGGTAAATTGAAGGTCCGTCGCCGAGCGTTGAACGTCAAGCAGGCGAATAACATTATCGCTGAGTGCTGTGATTTCAACTCCAGCATCTTGGATCATCCCCTCCATGGGTGTTGCGATAGGATAGGTCAGGTCTGTAACCACTTCGTCGAGATTTAGAAGCATCTGCCCTTCCACTTTATTCGATTCCTCGATCTCGATATAATAATCAAGTTCTCCGCTAAAGTTAATATAATCGATCAAGAGTGTGGATCCAGGGGTAGCAGTGGCGCCTGCACATTCCACATAAAGAGGCTGGAGCTGCGGTGTACCATCCACTTTACTGACATATCCGCGCATTTGAAAACCTGGAGGCACCCGATGACCACCTGTACCTATATATACAGTATCACAATCGGTGCTCTTGCCATCACTGGTGGTTAACACAGCAGGTTTTCCATCCATGGCGCGCATGGTATTCCAATCCCCAGTATCGTTCCGGATCGTAATATCGATGTGCAAACCTCCGGTCTCGGATTTTCCCACATTTGTCACGATGCCAGTCCAGCTTAAGGTTTCAGTTTTTCCACCCTGTGGTTCCTCCAATCCCTCCGGTAACACAATATAGACACAGGCGGAAATCAATAATACATAAACCAAAAGGGCAGGAATTAAAATCTTCTTAAAAATCATCTTTCCTTCTCCTTGTGAGGTAATCCACCGTGGGTGGGATTGATCACCTCAGCTACAAGGGCTTGTTGTATATATGCCATAAATCCCATTGACCTGTGAGGTTTCCAAACCTCTAAGGGGAGAGGTTAAATTCTGGAAGTAAAGGTCGGATAACTGACAGGGTGAAACCGTATTCGGGTGGCATATTTACACCACCGTCCACCGCAGTTGTTCCTTTTACCTTGTCATCATGGGCAACAATAACGTAGTGGGCAAAACATTGCCGGCATGGAACATGGTAAGAATCCCGAATTTCATTTCCGTACCATTTATAATCTTCGGTGATCGTTTTGAGCAGCAACTCCACATCAACAGGGGTTACCATTTTTTCCAATTGTCTTTCGCCATTATCACCCAGCACCAATCCATCAGGATAGATTGCATACATCTCATCCACACAATTGGGTCCAGCAAGACGGTGGTAGGCGATCACTGCACCGCCCTCTATCAGGCTAGCTGCCTCATCTTTACGGAATGGCTTAACTTCACATTGCTGAGTTTCTGTGGTGCTGCTAGGTGAAAACAAGCCAAGTTTTGGGGTAATTAGGATTGCCAGAATCACCAAAATTACGACTGCGCTAAATCCAAGGGCAAACTTTTTTCTGTTTTGGCGAACTGCTTGTGCATCCAGCGCTTTTATACCCACTTTTCGGTTAGCCAATAAGGCCTGCACACCAATAAAGGAGAGCATCAACACTCCGATGACTATTTTTGTCCACCATGAACTCAAAGAGCCAATAAATTGGATCAAAGCCTGGGAGATGGCGAGAACCATTACACCAAATAAGGTGCCAACCACATATCCCGAGCCACCGCTTAGTAATGTTCCACCTATCACCACCGAAGCGATAACATCGAGCTCAAAGCCCGGTGCATAAAACCCATGACCGGAAGAGACAAAGAGGGCAAATGCGAGACCTGCCATGGCTGAACAAAATCCGTTAAAGGTATATACCTGCAACAATGTCCTGTTTACCGGCAAACCCATCAGACGAGCAGATTGCTGGTTTCCACCGATGGCATATATAGTGCGACCGAAACGGGTAAAGTGGGCAAGATAGAATGCCACCAAGAAAACGAGAAAAGCAACCAGTACGGGAATAGATATATAGGGTGCTGGTATGCCTTGTCGATCGGCCAGTTCCTTCAACCCTGGGATCAAGATCCTCGTTTGCCCAATAATCTTGAATGTTCGATCATCAATATTGATCGCATTGTCGCTGATAAAAAAGGATAAGCCGCGGCCAAACCACATTCCTGCCAGTGTGGCAATAAATGGCTGGACCTTCAAATAAACAATGAAGCTGCCCATGATGGCACCCAGAGACATGCCCATGACCAACACAAACAGAATTACCACCCAAGGGTTCCAGTTATTTTGCAGCAACGCGGCAGAGACCACAGTAGTTAGCACGACAATGCCACTCACCGACAGGTCAATGCCTCCAGATATAATAACTAATGTCATCCCTACGGCGCTGATCAGCAGGTATGAACTGTTTCGGAATAAGTTCAAGAATACTTGTGGATTCCTCATACCCACAAAAAATATCGCCCCAAGCCCATAGGCAATAATAGCCAGCAGAGCTGTCGCAGAAAGTGGAATAAACCGGCGATTATTCGAAATGAAATTGCTGATGCGTCGTATCATGGCTTAACCTCTTTTTTCTTCGCCCCGAGGTTTCGGACAAAACCTTTAAATTGCTCTGAAAACAGCATGATAACGATGATGACTACCACAGCCTTAATGGCCTGAAGGGCAAAAGGCGGGACGCCGAGGGCATACATGGATTGGGTTACGGCTTGCATCACCAGGGCGCCCACGATACTCGCCACCAAAGAAAACCGCCCCCCCGACATGGAAGTCCCTCCAATTACAACCGCAAGGATGGCATCTAATTCATTGAAGAGACCGATGTTATTGGCATCCGATGTTTTGACATTCGAGCAGGCTACCAAGCCTGCAATTCCAGCACACAATCCGCATAAAGCGTAGACTGTAAATTTGATATTCTTTTCCTTGATACCACTGAAAAAACTGGAGCGAAAATTGATCCCTACTGATTCAATGAATAAACCGAAGGCAGTTTTGCGAGTTAACAACGAAGTAACGATCAAGACAAAAACAACGATGTATAGGGAAAAAGGCAGGATGATCCAACCCTGTCCAATGTATGAAAAAGGTTTATATGTGATCTGAACCCGAAGACCATTTGTGATCAACTGGGCAATCCCACGGCCGGCAATCATCAATACCAGGGTAGCCACCATAGGTTGAATTTTCATGAAAGCCACCAAAAAACCGTTCCACATTCCGCAGAATAGGGCTACGATTAGGGCAACTCCAATCACAATCCAAAGTGGCTGAAAGGTGTAAGTGGGATCTGTAACAAAAAACACTTCGCTCTTTAGCGCAGACGGGTTCATTAAAATTCCGGCAACCGAGGCAGAGATTGCCATGACTGCCCCGACGGAGAGATCAATCCCACCGGTGGCAATAACGAGTGTCATCCCGATGGCTAATAAGGAAACCGTGGAACCATTTCTCATGATATCGATCAGGCTTCCGTATAAATTGCCATCCCTATTTTCAATGGCAAAAAACCCGGGAATAAATATGAAATCAAAGAGCAGGATTAGAAACAATGCCACTAATGGGAAAAACAGTCTGTTCTCCGTTATTTTTCGCCAGGTAAGGGGAGTTTTTTTATGCATCATATTTCGCTCCCTGCAATTGCATGCATAATCGTGTTCTCATCCACTTCACCGCTATACTCAGCCACCTTCTCTCTTTCCCGTAAAACAGCGATCCGGTGACTGGTGCGTAATACTTCCTCTAATTCAGATGAGATAAATAAACATGCCATGCCCTCTTCTGCCAGTTTGAGAACCAGTTTTTGGATCTCGGCTTTGGTACCCACATCGATCCCACGCGTAGGTTCATCAAGGATCAAGACTTGCGGGTTGGTTGCCAACCAGCGTGCCAGGATCACTTTTTGTTGATTGCCGCCGCTCAAATTTTTAAGGGGTTGATCGGCTGTAGGCGTGGCAATATTTAACATCTTGATGTACGTGTCAGCAATTTCGTACTGCTCCTGGGTGCTCAAATACCTGAACCAGCCTTTATTGGCTTGAACAGCCAGAATAATATTTTCCCGAACGGTTAGATCATCTACAATTCCTTCAGCCTTACGATCTTCTGGGCAGAGGGCTATCCCGCGTTTGATAGCACCGAGAGGGGAAAAGTCCGTGACCGACTTCCCATTGAATTCGATCTGTCCTGTGTCTGGTTTATCCGCACCGAAGAGAATCTTGGCAGTCTCCGTACGTCCTGAACCAAGCAACCCGGCAAGGCCGAGCACCTCTCGAGAATGTAATTCCAGATCAAATGGTTTAATAGAGCCCGCACGGCCCAGGCTTTTAGCTTTTAAAATAGCATCGATGGCTATTCGTTTGCTGCTCTCTAATTTTATACTCGACATTTCATCGAGATCAGCCAGGCTACGTCCAATCATCTTCGCGATTAACTCAACCCGTGGGAGGGTATCTGTTTCAAAGGTTCCTACCAAAATTCCATTTCTTAAAACTGTAATTCGATCGGAAATTTCATAAACCTGGCCAATAAAATGGGTAATGAAGATGATACCGACCCCATCTACCTTAAGTTTTCTCATCACCTTGAAGAGCAGCTGGGTTTCATTCGCATCCAGACTGGAGGTCGGCTCATCAAGGATCAATATTTTTGCAGAGGTGATATCAAGCGCACGGGCAATAGCAACCATTTGTTGAATGGCTACTGTGTAAGAGCTTAATGGCTTGGTGACATCAATGTCAATGTCCAAAAGACGATGAAGGATTTCTATTGCAGCAGCATTCATCTCCTTCCAGTCAATGCTGTGAAATTTAAGTGGTTCCCGACCAATTAAAATATTTTCTGCAACAGTTAAATTGGCACATAAATTTATCTCTTGATACACTGTGCTGATGCCCAGGGCTTGAGCGTGCTGCGGAGAGCGCGCCTGGATCTCTTCGCCATCGAGGATAATCCGGCCTGATTCTGGCTTGTCAACCCCGGTTAATACTTTGATCAAGGTAGACTTACCGGCGCCGTTTTCTCCTACCAAACAATGAATTTCACCTTTTTTTAGTGTAAAGTCCACGTTTTCAAGCGCCTGTACGCCCGGGAAAGCCTTACAGATTCTTTCCATCCTCAGTATGTAATCATTCGCAGTGGACATACTTGCCTACCTCTTCAAGACAATCATTTTATTTTGGAAGCGGTGCTTTGAAAAAGCACCGCTTCCTATTATTGTATCAAATCTCTATTTAACGTTCTTCCTAGAGCCGAAAACTTATGTTGTTAATATCTTAGTATTTTCGGCCTGCAGCAATTGACTCGAGGTTCGGATCGGTCATGAAGAAGACACTTTCCTCAGAAGGGATCCACTTTGGCATAGATTCGCCATTTAGGGCGGCGAGTGCAGCTGCATATACCTGCGGAGCCAAGAGTGGATTGCACTCAACGGTCACATTCAAAGTACCATCAAGCATGGCCTGGAATGCACCAGCAGTGGCATCCACGGATATAATCTTAACATCCTCAGCTGGAACGAGACCAGCTTCCTTGAGGGCTTCGATCGCGCCGAATGCCATCTCATCATTCTGGCCAAAGATACCCTGAACATCCTGGGTTTCCTTCAACCAGGCTTCTGTAACCTGCTTTCCTTCAACGACACTCCAGTTTGCAGTCTGGCTCTTGGTGACTGTAATACCACATTCTGCCGCGGTTTCACGGAAACCTGTACCCCGGTCGATCGCGGGAGCAGCACCAACATTACCCACTAATTCCCAAACATTCTTTGATGCGCTGCCTTCGAGCATCTTGCACATTTCTGTACCGGCTTTGCGGCCTTCTTCCACGAAGTCAGCACCGATGAAGCTGACATACAGGTCTTCGAAACCATCGATGCGCCGATCCGAGAGGACAACGGGCTTACCAGCAGCAGCAGCATCTTTTAGAACCTGTTCCCAACCGGTCACTTCTAGTGGGGACATTACGATCACATTCACTTCAGGATCCTGAATGAATTGTTGGAAGCCAGCCACTTGTTTTGCCAGGTCGTTTTGGGAATCATAGAACTTCAGGGTAAGACCCAATTGTGGTGCTGTTTCCTTGAAGGAAGCAGTGTTTGCGGCACGCCAGCCACCCTCAGAACCGGTCTGTAGGAAGCCAACCACCAAGTCGGAATACTGGCAGTTAGGCGCACATGCGGCCCCACCCACCGGCTTTTCCGTTGGAACTGGGACAGCGGTTGGAACCTCTACAACAGGTGCTGCTGTTTCAGTTGCTTTTGCACATCCTGCCAGTACCATAACGGCAACGACGAACAGAATAACTAATTTTTTGTAATGAAACATTTACTTCTCTCCTTAATAGATTTGGATGGTTATTTACACTGATTGAATAGGTTGTGCGACAGTCCCAAAAAATCACAAGTTCAGTCGCACGCCTGGAAGAGCGTGCCTTGAAATTTCAATTACTGAGCAGGCGCTTCCTTTTTATTTGCAACATGCCTATTGTTTTCCTAACCCACCTCCTTTTCCCGGTTTATTACTTAATGAGCTTTTACGGACTATTAAATTCGGTGCCACCAAAATAGACTTAGGCCGAGCTGGCCTCTGTTCCTGCCAGCCTGATTCAATTATTTTGATAATTTCTTCGACGGCAACTTCACCAACATTCTGTTGATCCTGGTTTACGGTTGTCAAGGGGGGCCAAAAATATTCCGATTCGGGGATGTCATCAAAGCCAACAATTCCATAATCATCAGGGATTTGCAATCCATTCCGACAAGCATATTGCATCACACCTAAAGCCATTTGATCGTTGGCAACAAAAACCGCATCCATTTCAGGGTATTGAGTGATAAGTTTTTCGATACCCAGCGCACCACTTGATGACGACCAATTACCCTCCACCCAATATTCATCTCTGACTTCAAGATTGGTTTCTCTCAACACATCGTTCCAGGCAGCCTTACGCTCGCGAGCCTCCCACCAATCCAATGGTCCTGAGAGATGCCCAATATGGCGATATCCCTGTTCCAATAAATGGGTCATGGCTAGTTGCCCCCCAAGATAGTTATCGATGGAAACCACATAGATTTTTTCTTGTGATTTCATCGTCAAATAAACGATCGGAATATCTAAATCCAGCGAGAGCTTGTTCACCCAATTTCGATTTTCCCCAACTTCAGGGACAGCCCAGATGATTCCATCCACATGATGAGAGATGAGGGTTTGAATAATGGGAATGATATTATTGACGTCGAAGTTGGAAAGCTCTTTTAATAACAAGGAGTAGCCAGCTCCTTCTGCCGCCTGGGTTATACCACTCAAAGTACGCGATGGTCCTGACAACTTCAATCCAGCAGTAACTACCCCCAAAGTATAACTACGCTGGTTGATCAAGCTTCGCGCCAGCGCACTGGGTTGATAGCCTAATTGGTCGATAATATTTTGAATGCGTTTTCGGGTTTCAGGTGAAACATCCGGCCTGTCATTGATTACGCGGGATACGGTTTGGGTGGATACACCCGCTGCAAAGGCAACTTCCTTGATGGTTGCTCGCCCAGAAGACTTTAGATGCACAGCTAACTCTCCTGATGTTACCGTTCCCGTTATCGTTCCCGTTATCGATAACATTATAGCAAATTAAAAATGCCATGTCAAGAGGAAAATCTTATGCTTACATCATTCCTATTGAGCTAGATCCCCTCGGTCACCCTGAAAATATTACCAGTATTTCTTGCATACCCATCCTGAAGAAACATGAAACCTCTAAATCCATATGTGATTGTTAAAATCTTGCAAATGCTGGATCATACCTGGAAAAAATACGCTGCTCTAGGGAAAATGGTAGATAACAAAATCCCATTCTCCATAGAGTGGCATTTTCCCATGCGATTAAACATCCAGCTGCATCTTCAATGATGACAGCTAGGCATGTCTATGCATAAGTGCTTTTAATAAAGGGAACCATACGTCCGTAGGACGGATGCCCTTCGATGGGATTGATAATCAGGCTTGATACCAGATATTTTGGTATATGATTTTGATAAAGACGGACATGAATAATTATCCAGTTTCACGCATCGAGCCATACCGATGAGCATAAACCCGGGTAATGAGTGCACCAACTAGAAATATCTGGGCAAAATAATAAATCGCGATCATCAAGACAGCAAACGCACCGGCCGCCTCGAAGGCTGAGCTGATTCCACCCAACTTAAAATATAGCCCAATCACCAGCCCTCCAACAGCCATTAAAATGGTAGTTATGATTGCTCCTGGCCAGACGTCACGCCATGAAAGCTTTACATCGGGTAAAACTTTATTAATAAATGCATTTGCCAGGACGATGACAGCTAATAGAGTAAGAACATTGAGAGCAGCTAATATGTTGCTCCCTTGATAAAAATCTTGGATGATGGACCCAAACCAGGCAAAAGCAACATTCACCACCGAAGCCAAAATGATCAATAATCCGAACGCGATGATCATGAGAAATGCAAAAAAATATCGCAGGATAAGGGCGAGTTTCTGCCCCGTCTGTACAAGCGGAACATCCCAAATCCTATTAAGTGCATACTTAAGCTGAAGGAATAGACCCATGGCTGCCAATAACAGTGAAATCAAGCTAACTACTGACACAACCAATGACCCACCCGTGTTGGCAGCAGAAATGGCCGCAACTGAATCCTGGATAAAAGCTGCCGTTTCAGGTCCCAGGACTGCCTCAATGCGCGTGTACAAACGCTCCCCAGCAGCTACCTCGTTAATAAAAATCCCGGCTAATCGAAAGGCGATGTATATGATTGCTGCAAAGGAAAACATCCCAAAATATGCCAGTGCCGCCGCCAGTTGATTGGGTTTTTCATGGACCCAGATTTGATAAATTTCTTGAATAAAGGTCTTGATGGATTGTAAATTACCCATCGATCTATTCCTTTGTGTCCTGCAGGTGCTCCGTAGCAGCTTGTTCTCTTGAGGATTCCGCCAGCCAATCCGTTGCGGCATGCAGTGCAGCGTTGCCTGCTTCGCCGATCGTTTTGGTCGCCAGGAATATATTCTCCTTGCCGATCAAATCCAGCATCCCGGTGCGTTGAAGTTGTGCACGCAAAGCCGGAGAAATGCCAGCCAGGATGAGTTTTCCATGGCTGGCTTGCAACACCTGCGTGTACCGGCGAAGTACCTCGCTCACCGTGCTGCCTACATCTTCATAGCCGCGTAAAAGTATGATCACAGCTGACCGGCTTGCATCTTCAACGGATGGCAAACTTTTTTCTAACGTATCCGCGGCAGCATAGAAAAGATTGCCGTAAATATATAACACCGTTACTTTTCCAGATTTTATCTTCTTAGGCGCGGGTCGTTCGATTGGCCAGCCACTCTCCCCAACAACCCATTCCATGACCCGGATCGTATTCGACTGTTGAAAAACCATAAGCAAAATTGAGATTGCCACACCTAAAAGCACGGCATACTGGAGCGGCATGACTAAAGTAGATCCAAAGGTGACTAACATGATGGTGCGAGACATCGTGTTTGTATGCCACACCGTCTGGATCGCATCCTTGTTGATCATCTGAACACCCGCGACGATCACCAGCCCAGCCAGGGCAGGCATGGCAACCAGCTCTACCAGGTTGGCAAACAATAACACCACCATCGCGACAGCAATACCGCCAAAAATGTTTGCCCAGCGAGAACGGGCTCCTGCGCTTACCATGAGTGCCGTACCCGAGCTGGATCCACCGGCTGGGATGCCGCCAAAGAAGCCCGCAGCCAGGTTGGCAGCTCCCTGACCCAAAAAATCCCGGGAGACATCAGAAAATTTACCATCCGGGTTGGGGAAGGTCTGGCTGACGCCTGCACCCTGTACCAGACCGATGATGCCAATGGCGATGGCTGGAATGATCAAGGTGGCTATGAGCTTGAAATCAGGAAAGACCAGACTCGGAAGGGAACGCGGCACTTCCGCGATGTCTCTCACCAACTTAATGTCTGCGGTAAAAAAATGGTTCAACAGGATCGCCAGACCGGAAGACAGCACGAGCGCTAAAATCAAGGAAAACCTGGACAGGCGTGTCTTTCCCAGCCCATAGATCAGCAGGATGGTTAACAGACCAATGGCAAGTGTTGCCCACAGGATCGATTGGCGGTTTAGCATCAGATCAGCTAACTGGACAATTTTGCCTGAGTATGAGCTGTAATAACCGGTGAAATCTCCGAGCTGGCCAATAATGATCATCACGGCCACCCCGGTCATAAAACCGGTCATCACCGAAAATGGGATAAAGCGGGTAACCCAACCCAAGCGGAACACACCCATCAGAACCTGGAACACACCTATCATTACTACCAAAGTTACCAGGACAGTGATCTTAGAACTCTCTGGGTAGGTGATCAGCGTATCACCGGCTGCCACTGCCAATGCACTGGTGGTCGAAACGTTTATGAATATTGCACTGGTGAACAATGCCCCAACTGGCGTGGCCAGCATCAGTGTGTACAGCCCAAATACTGGATTCACAGTCGCCAGTAATGCATGGGCCATTGATTGAGGAATATTCACCAGGGCAAAGGTCAGTCCTGCCATAAGGTCGGAAGTCAGGTTCTTCTTTTCTGGTTTGATTGTGTTCATATCTGATCTTTTTAACCTATCAAAATAGATTCTTCGGGATAATCAACCAATTTCTTTCCCCGATCACGTCCTAACAAGGAAATCATGATGGTGATCGCTCCAAGGCGCCCGGCGAACATGATGAAAATGATGATCAAGCGGCCGATCGTGTTCAGTCCGGTCGTAATACCCAGCGATAGCCCAGTCGTTGAATAAGCAGACACGACTTCAAATAAAACCTGATCGAGGCTGAAAGGGTTGGTCAGAAGGATCAACCAGGTGGCCAGGATGACCAGGGTTAAGCTGATCACGAAGACAACCAATGCCCGCATCAGCAAGCTACTGGGAAGGGTGTGCTTTCCGACGCGGATTTTATCCAGCCCTCGTGCGTAGCTGGTCACAGCCAGCCACAATACCACGAATGTCCCTGTCGTTATGCCTCCCCCGGTGGAGGCTGGTGCAGTACCGATAAACATTAACGCAATCAGCATCAATGTGCTGGGGAAATTGAGCTCACTGAAGCCTGGCAGACCAGGAAAACCAGCTGTCCGGGCGGAGACGGATTGGAACCAGGCCAGGATGGCTCTTTGGCTGAATGGCATGCTACTTAATACACCAGTTTGGCGATATTCGGAAATTAATAATCCAGCCCAGCCGAGCAAGATAAGTACCAGGGATATGATGAGGGTCAGGCGCATATGCAGCGAAAACGGACGCTGCCGCCGGTAGATCAACTCCATATAGATCGGTATCCCTAAGCCACCCAGGATAATTAAACTTCCCAGGATGATTAAGCTCAGCGGGTCGGTCGGGATGCCATTGGGATACTGAGGCAGTCCATAAAAAAGATCAAAGCCGGCATTGCAATAGGCAGTGACCGCGTGAAAAATGGCATAGTAAGCCGCTTGACCGGCAGGGACGATCCCGGAGATCCGCCAATGTAGAAACAGCAAGAATGCGCCAACACCTTCGATGGCCAGCATCAGCCCGATGACCGTGATGACGATCATCAGCTCGATGAGCGAGAAGCCCGCC
>Ga0209253_10000738_pt1 | contig 28369 bp, 22 predicted proteins | sample FrelakmetBRP12BR_FD_187145 | JGI IMG/M metagenome (GOLD analysis project Ga0209253, IMG submission 187145) | Freshwater lake sediment microbial communities from the University of Notre Dame, USA, for methane emissions studies - BRP12 BR (SPAdes)... | ecosystem: Environmental > Aquatic >...
AACGAGAAACTCGTTTTTTCAGGTGAAGCCGATGATGAGACAGTTCCAGGTCAATTCGTACCTGTTTGGCGGCAATGCGCCGTACGTCGAGGAGCTCTATGAGCGCTACCTCGACAATCCGGGCTCCGTGCCCGAGAAGTGGCGCGCGTACTTCGACCAGATGCAGCTGGTCCCGGCGGCCGACGGCTCGCCGGATTCGCGCGACATCGCCCACGCTCCGATCGTCGAGTCCTTCGCGCAGCGCGCCAAGGCCAACGCGTTCGTGCCGAAAGTGGCATCGAGCGACCTCTCGGTCGCACGTAAGCAGGTCCACGTCCAGTCGATCATCGCCGCCTACCGGTTCCTCGGCAACCGCTGGGCGAACCTGGATCCCCTGCAGCGGCAGGAACGCCCGGTCATTCCGGAACTGGAGCCCGCGTTCTACGACCTGACCGAAGCCGACATGGACACGGTGTTCGCGGCCGCGAACACGTATTTCGGGCAGGAGAACATGACGCTGCGCGACCTGATCAAGGCGCTGCGCGACACGTACTGCAGCAACATCGGCGCCGAGTTCATGTATCTCTCCGATCCGGCGCAGAAGCGCTGGATCCAGCAGCGCCTCGAGTCGATCCGTTCCACCCCGACCTTCGCCGTCGAGCAAAAGCGCCACATCCTCGAGCGCCTGACGGCCGCGGAAGGGCTCGAGCGCTACCTGCATACCAAGTACGTCGGCCAGAAGCGCTTCTCGCTCGAAGGCGGCGAGAGCTTCATCGCGGCGATGGACGAACTGGTCCAGCGCGCGGGCGCCAAGGGCGTCCAGGAGATCGTCATCGGCATGGCGCACCGAGGCCGCCTGAACGTGCTGGTGAACACGCTCGGCAAGATGCCGAAGGAACTGTTCGCCGAGTTCGAGGGCAAGGCCGCGTCGGACCTCCCCGCGGGCGACGTCAAGTACCACAACGGCTTCTCGAGCGACATCACCACGCCCGGCGGCCCGGTGCACCTGTCGCTGGCCTTCAACCCGTCGCACCTGGAGATCGTCAACCCGGTCGTCGAAGGCTCGGTGCGCGCGCGCCAGGAGCGCCGCGGCGACAAGGAAGGCGATACGGTGCTGGCGGTGCTGGTGCACGGCGACGCGGCCTTCGCCGGCCAGGGTGTCGTGATGGAGACGCTCAACCTCGCCGAGACGCGTGGCTACGGCACCGGCGGGACGGTGCACATCGTCATCAACAACCAGATCGGCTTCACCACCTCGGACCCGCGCGACACGCGCTCGACGATGTACGCCACCGACGTCGTGAAGATGATCGAGGCGCCGGTGTTCCACGTGAACGGCGACGACCCCGAGGCGGTCGTCTTCGCGACGCAGCTGGCGATGGACTACCGGCAGGAGTTCAACAAGGATGTCGTCATCGACATCGTCTGCTTCCGCCGCCTGGGCCACAACGAGCAGGACACGCCGGCGGTGACGCAGCCGCTCATGTACAAGAAGATCGGACAGCACGCGGGCACCCGCAAGCTGTACGCCGAGAAACTCGTCACGCAGGGCACGGTCGCCGCGGACGAGCCGGACAGGATGGTCAAGGCCTTCCGGACCGCGATGGACGAGGGCCGCACGACGTCCGACCCCGTGCTGACCAACTACAAGAGCAAGTTCGCGGTCGACTGGTCGCCGTTCCTGAACCGAAAGTGGACCGATCACGCGGACACGGCGGTGCCGGTCGCCGAACTGAAGCGGCTCGCGCAGCGGCTGACGACGATTCCGTCGAACTTCAAGCTGCATCCGCTGGTGGAAAAGGTCGTCGCGGACCGCCGCGCCATGGGCGAAGGCAAGCAGCCGCTCGACTGGGGCATGGCCGAGCACCTCGCGTTCGCGTCGCTGGTGTCCAGCGGCTACCCGGTGCGAATCACGGGCCAGGACTCGGGCCGTGGCACGTTCACGCACCGCCACTCCGTGCTGCACGACCAGAACCGCGAGAAGTGGGACGAAGGCATCTACATCCCGCTGCAGCACGTGTCGGACAAGCAGGCGCCGTTCACGGTGATCGACTCGGTGCTGTCCGAAGAGGCGGTGCTCGGCTTCGAGTACGGCTACGCGAGCGCCGAACCGAACGCGCTGGTGATCTGGGAGGCGCAGTTCGGCGACTTCGTCAACGGCGCGCAGGTCGTGATCGACCAGTTCCTGTCGTCGGGCGAGGTCAAGTGGGGCCGGCAGTCCGGCCTGACGCTGATGCTGCCGCACGGCTACGAGGGGCAGGGTCCCGAGCACTCGTCGGCCCGCATCGAGCGCTTCCTGCAGCTCGCCGCCGACAACAATATGCAGATCGCGCAGCCGACCACCGCGGCGCAGATCTTCCACCTGCTCCGGCGCCAGATGATCCGGCTGTTCCGCAAGCCGCTCGTGATCATGACGCCGAAGTCGCTGCTGCGCGCCAAGGACGCCGCGTCCGACCTGTCGGAACTGGCGAAGGGCGAGTTCCAGACCGTGATCCCGGAGCGCGATCCGGCCATCGACGCGAAGAAGGTGAAGCGCGTCATCGCCTGCTCCGGCAAGGTCTACTTCGACCTCGTCCACACCCGGCGCGAGCGCGAGGACGCCACGGCGGCCATCATCCGTGTCGAACAGCTCTATCCCTTCCCGCACAAGGCCCTCGGAACCGAGTTGAAGAAGTATCCCGCTGCAACCGAGGTCGTGTGGTGCCAGGACGAGCCGGCCAACCAGGGTCCATGGTTCTACGTGCAGCACCACCTGCTCGAGAACATGGCGGATGGCCAGAAGCTCGCCTACGCCGGTCGCGCGCCGTCGGCGTCGCCGGCGGCCGGCTATTACGCCAAGCACAGCGAGCAGCAGAAGGCGCTGCTCGACACGGCGTTCGGCAAGCTCAAGGGCCTCGTCCTTAATAGATAACTCGGGGGCGCCGGCCTGCGTTCCGCAGTCCGGCGACTTTCGTTCGTTCGGAGTTCTTCGATGTCAATCGTTGAAGTGAAGGTCCCGCAGCTGTCGGAATCGGTCGCCGAGGCGACCCTGCTGCAGTGGAAGAAGAAGCCCGGCGACGCCGTGGCGATGGACGAGATCCTGATCGAGGTCGAGACCGACAAGGTCGTGCTGGAAGTGCCCGCGCCGGCCGCCGGCGTGATGGCGGAGATCGTCCGGGGCGACGGCAGCACCGTGGTGGCCGGCGAACTGATCGCGCGGCTCGACACCGAAGGCAAGGCCGCGGTCGCGCGTCCCGTGCCAGCGTCGCAGCCCGCGACGGCGCCTGCCGCCGCCGCGGCACCGGCGGTGCCGAGTGGGGCGGCGATGAGCGGAGTGGCGATGCCGGCGGCCGCGAAGATGATGGCCGACAAGGGCATCGCGGCCGGGCAGGTGACGGGCACAGGCCGCGACGGACGCATCATCAAGGGCGACGTGATCGCCGCCGCCGAAGGCAGCGCGCCGCGCGCCGCGGCGCCGGCCGCCGCGCCAGCCCCGGCGCCCGCGGCGCGCCCGGCGCTGCCGGAAGTGAAGGCGCCGATCGACCTGTCCGAGCTGGCCAACCGCCCCGAGCAGCGCGTCCCGATGTCGCGGCTGCGCCAGCGCGTGGCCGAGCGGCTCGTGCAGTCGCAGTCCACCGCCGCCATCCTGACCACGTTCAACGAGGTCAACATGGCGCCGCTGATGGACCTGCGCAACAAGTACAAGGACAAGTTCGAGAAGGAGCACGGCGTCAAGCTCGGGTTCATGTCCTTCTTCGTGAAGGCGGCCGTCGCCGCCCTCAAGCGTTACCCGGTGGTGAACGCGTCGATCGACGGCAACGACATCGTCTACCACGGCTACTTCGACATCGGCATCGCGGTCGGCTCGCCCCGCGGCCTCGTGGTTCCGATCCTGCGCGACGCCGACCAGATGACGTTCGCCGACATCGAGAAGAAGATCGCCGACTTCGGCAAGCGCGCCGGCGAGGGCAAGCTCGGCCTCGAGGAACTCACCGGGGGCACGTTCTCGATCTCCAACGGCGGCGTGTTCGGCTCGATGCTGTCGACGCCGATCATCAACCCGCCGCAGAGCGCGATCCTGGGCATCCACGCCACGAAGGACCGCCCGGTCGTCGAGAACGGGCAGATCGTCGTCCGTCCGATGAACTACCTGGCGCTGTCCTACGACCATCGCATCATCGACGGCCGCGAGGCGGTGCTGTCGCTGGTGGCGATGAAGGAGGCGCTGGAGGATCCGGCGCGCCTGCTGCTCGAGGTCTGACCACCGGAGGCCGACGCATGTCAATGGCGGACGAACTCGAGAAGCTGCATCGCCTGCTGCAGGGCGGCGCACTCACGCCGGCCGAGTACGAGGCGGCGAAGGCCCGCGTGCTGGGCGGCGCGGCGGGTTCGTCCGGTCCGTCGCTCGCGATCAACCGGCTGCGCCTGTCCGATCGCGACAAGTGGATCGCGGGCGTGTGCGGCGGCGTCGCCGCGCTCACCGGCGTGGAAGCCTGGATCTGGCGGTTGCTCTTCGTGCTCGGCATGTTCGCCGGCGGATTCACCGCCATCCTTTACATGGTCCTCTGGATCTTCGTGCCGCGCGACGGGCAGTAGCGCGCGGCGAAGACATCGCGAAAGACATTCATGGCCAAGAACTTCGACGTCGTCGTGATCGGCGGCGGACCGGGCGGGTACATCGCGGCGATCCGGGCGGCGCAACTCGGGTTTGCCACCGCCTGCATCGACGAGTGGAAGAACGCGCTGGGCGGTCCGGCTCCGGGTGGCACCTGCACCAACGTCGGCTGCATTCCCTCGAAGGCGCTGCTGCAGTCGTCCGAGTACTACGAGCACGCGGGGCACCAGTTCAAGAACCACGGCATCGAAGTGCAGGGGCTCGGGCTGGACCTGGCGAAGATGCTCGCGCGCAAGCAGGCCGTCGTGAAACAGAACAACGACGGCATCATGTTCCTCTTCAAGAAGAACAAGATCGCCTTCTTTCATGGCCGGGGCAGTTTCGTGGGCAAGGGCGACGCGGGCTACGAGATCGCGGTCGCCGGCGCCAGCGCTGAAACCCTGGTCGCGAAGCACGTGATCGTCGCGACCGGATCGACCGCGCGCGCGCTTGCCGGGGCCCCGTTCGACGAAAGGCAGATCCTGTCGAACGACGGCGCCCTCGCGATCCCGGAAGTTCCGAAGCGCCTCGGTGTCATCGGAGCCGGCGTGATCGGGCTCGAGATGGGCTCGGTGTGGCGACGCCTTGGCGCCGAAGTGACGATCCTCGAAGCGCTGCCCGCGTTCCTCGGTGCCGCCGACGAGCAGATCGCGAAGGAAGCCGCGAAGGCCTTCAACCGGCAGGGCCTGAAGATCCATCTCGGCGTTCGCATCGACAGCGTGAAGGCCGACAAGAAGGGCGTGGCCGTCGGCTACACCGACGCGAAGGGCGAGGCGCAGGCGCTGGCCGTCGACAAGCTGATCGTGTCGATCGGACGCGTGCCCAACACGACGGGACTGAATCCCGAGGCGGTCGGACTGGCGCTCGACGAGCGCGGCTTCGTCGCCGTCGACGCCGAGTGCCGCACGAACCTGCCCAACGTGTGGGCGGTCGGCGATGTCGTCCGCGGGCCGATGCTGGCCCACAAGGCGGAGGAAGAAGGGGTCGCGGTCGCCGAGCGGATCGCCGGCCAGCATGGGCACGTCAACTTCAACACGGTCCCGTGGGTGATCTACACCTCGCCGGAGATCGCCTGGGTCGGACAGACCGAGCAGCAGCTGAAGGCGGCGGGCCGCGCGTATCGCGCCGGCACCTTCCCGTTCGCCGCGAACGGGCGGGCGAGGGCGCTCGGTGACACGACCGGCATGGTCAAGTTCCTGGCGGACGCGACGACCGACGAAATCCTCGGCGTCCACATCGTCGGGCCGCTCGCCTCGGAGCTCATCTCGGAGGCAGTCGTCGCGATGGAGTTCCGCGCGTCGAGCGAGGACATCGCGCGCATCTGCCACGCGCACCCGTCGCTGGCCGAAGTCACGAAGGAGGCGGCGCTCGCGGTCGACAAGCGGGCGCTGAACTTCTGACGAGCCCGGATGGGCGTACAGGAAGTATTCGATGCGCACCTGGCGGCGCGGGGTTACCGCGCCGACGCGTCGCAGCTCGCTGCCCTCGGCCGGCTCCGGCGGCTCGATGAGGACTGGCGCGCCTACAAGGCGCGGCGCTCCAACGCGCTGAAGAAGCTGCTGGCACGGCCGCCAGTGCCACGCGGCGTCTACCTGTGGGGCGGAGTCGGCCGCGGCAAGAGCTTCCTGATGGATGCGTTCTTCGCAGCGGTGCCGGTCCTGCGGAAGACGCGCCTGCACTTCCACGAGTTCATGCGCAGCGTGCATCGCGAACTCGACGAGGTGAAGGGAACGCCCGATCCGCTCGACGAGGTCGCGCGACGGATCGCGAAGCGGCACCGCCTGGTCTGCTTCGACGAGTTCCACGTGTCCGACATCGCCGACGCGATGATCCTGCACCGCCTGCTGTCGAAACTGCTGGAGCTGAACGTCGGGTTGGTGATGACGTCGAACTACGCGCCCGACGACCTATACCCGGACGGGTTGCACCGCGACCGGCTGTTGCCCGCGATCGCATTGCTGAAGGAACGCCTCGACGTCGTCCACGTCGAGGCGGGCATCGACTACCGGTTGCGCGCGATGGAGCACATCGAGGCGTACCTCGCTCCGTGGGGCGCGGATGCCGAGACGAAGCTGGCGGCGGCGTTCGACCGGCTCGCCGAGGTCGACGACGAGGATCCGTCGCTGGAGATCGAGGCGCGCCGCATTCGTGCTCGCCGGCGCGCGGGCGGCGTCGTCTGGTTCGACTTCGCCGTGCTGTGCGGCGGGCCCCGCTCGCATGCCGACTACCTCGAGATCTCGGCACGGTTCCACACCGTGCTGCTGTCGAACGTGCCGCGAATGTCGGCCGGGCAGGCCTCGGAAGCCCGGCGCTTCACCTGGCTGGTGGACGTGCTGTACGACCACCGCATCAAGTTCCTGGTCTCGGCGGAGGCGGCTCCGGCCGAGCTGTATGCGGCTGGCGTGCTGGCGAGCGAGTTCGCGCGCACCGCGTCGCGGCTGATCGAGATGCAGTCGCGCGAGTACCTGGAGTCGCCGAAGCGGGATGTGGTGCAGCGTGTCTGAGCCGGCCGTCATCGGGACGGAACTCGCGGGCGTTATACGAGCATGAAGCTGCTCGTCGCCGTCGTCCTGTTCGCCATTGCGCTGCCCGCGTTCGGCAGCGAGTTCGGCGACCGCCATCCATCCGGCGTCATCAAGGACCGCGCACAGGCCGAGCAGGCGCTGCGGGAGGCAGACGCCGAGGCCGCGCGCATCGACCGCGAGGCGGCGGCGCGCGAGGCGGAATGCCACAAGGGATTCCTGGTCAACAAGTGCCGCGATGAGGTACGTCGGGACAAGCTGCTCGCCGAGCGCGAACTTCGACGCGTCCGGGTCGAGGCCCATGACCTCCAGCGGAAGCTCGACGCGGAAGACGCGGCCAGGAAGCGCGCCGAGTCGCCGGCGCCGGCGGCCAAGCCCGCGCCGACCAAGCGGGAGCCGCCGACGAGCCGGGCGATCCCGCCGGACGAAGCCGCGCGCAACCGGGCCGCCTACGAGAAGCGCGTCGAGGAGAAGCGGAAGGCCGCGGCCGAGGAGCAGGCGCGCGCGCCGGAGCGGGCCGCCAACGCCCGCGAGTTCGAGGCCAAGCAGGCCGAGGCCGAGCGGCGCGCGAAGGAGAAGGAGGCCGAGCGCAAGAAGAACGAAGAGCGACGCGCCGAGCGGCGCAAGCAGATGGAGGCCAAGGAAGCGCAGCGCGAGGAGCTGCGCCGCAAGGCCGAAGAGGCCGCCAAGGCTATCCCGAAGCCGTGATCTGGGCGCGGTGCTTGTCCGGAGCCGGAGGGTCGAGCTTCACGATGGCCAGCGAGACGTTGTCGCCACGGCCGTTTCCCCGCCCCCGGGCGAGCGAGACGAGGTGTTCCGAGGCCTGGCGCGGGGCCATGCTTCCCAGTACCTCGCCGAGTTCCTCGTCGGAGAAGTGCCCCCACAGGCCGTCGCTGGCCAGCAGGAACGTGTCGCCGACGGCAAGGCCGTTCTCCTCTCCGACCTCGACCTTTGGCTTCCCGCTGTCGATCCCGAGCGCGCTGACCAGGACGTTCTTGTAGCGGACGCTCGCAAGCTCCGCATCCTCGAACCGCCCTTCCTCGCGCAGCTTCTGCGCGTAGGTGTGGTCCTCGGTGCGGTGCAGCAGTTTCCCGTCCCGGAAGTAGTAGAGCCGGCTGTCCCCGACATGGGCCCAGACGGCCGACTGCTTCTTGACGACCAGGGCGCACAGCGTGCTGTGCGGCTCCTTTTCCGCCGAGATGGCGGTCAGGCGGATGATGGTGTGCGCCTCGGCGGCCAGGTGCAGCAGCAGGTCGCGCAGGGACGAATCCCGGTGCGACAGGTCCCGAAAGAGGTTCTCTGCCGTTGAAATGACCTGATCGGCGGCCTGGCGGCCCCCGGTCCTGCCTCCCATTCCGTCCGCAACGATCGCCAGCAAGGCCCCGGGATTGCGGGGGCTGGTGATGATGGCGACCCGGTCCTGCTGATCCTGCCGGTCGCCGATATGAGTTGCGACACAGGCGTTGACTTGGAAGCTGGACACGGTGGGAAAATGAGTTTCGAGCAGACTATCATCGAGCACTGTAAGCGCTGTGTGAGTCCAAGGACAGCGCATTTTCCCGTCCACTTTTACGGTTCGCGCGCACATGGAACAGGAAGAAATGAAGCGGCGCATCATCGAACTGCAGATCGAGCACCGCGATCTCGACGAAGCCATCGACCGGCTGAGCGACACGGCGGTAGACGATCTCGCTCTGCGACGAATGAAGAAGCGCAAGCTGCAGATCAAGGACTCGATGTCACGGCTCGAAATGGGGCTGGTGCCTGACATCCCAGCGTGACCGACCGCCGCGCTGTCCGGTCTGAAGGTCCGGACCCGACGCGCGAGCGCGTCATCGAAGTTTTCGGCCGGGGCGGCGCCCTGGCCGATGCCGTGGCCGGTTTCGTCCCGCGCGCGTCGCAGGCCGACATGGCCGCGACCGTGTACGACGCAATCCGCGACGGTGCCACCTTGGTCGCCGAAGCCGGCACCGGGACCGGCAAGACCTTCGCATATCTCGCTCCCGTGCTGCTCGCCGGCGGCAAGGCGCTGATCTCGACCGGCACCAAGCCCCTGCAGGACCAGTTGTTCCGGAAGGACCTTCCAGCGGTCCTCGCCGCCCTCAAGCTGAACGTCGCGATCGCGCTGCTGAAGGGGCGCGCCAACTACCTCTGCCTGCATCGACTCGAACGCGCCGAGTCCGAGGCGTTGCTGCCGACGCGCGAGGACGCGATGCACCTGCGGGCGATCCGGCGCTTCGCCACCGAGACCCGCACCGGCGACCGGGCCGAACTGCCGACGGTGCCCGAGAATGCGGGGGTGTGGCCGGCGGTGACGTCGACGCGCGACAACTGCCTCGGCGCGGAGTGCCCGCGCTTCACGGATTGCTTCGTCTTCAAGGCGCGCCGCGAGGCGCAGGCGGCCGACGTGGTCGTGGTGAATCACCATCTGTTCCTCGCGGACCTCGCGATGCGCGAGGACGCGATCCGCGACTTCCTTCCCGCCGTCGACACGGTCGTGCTCGACGAGGCGCACCAGCTGCCGTCGATCGCCGCCGACTTCTTCGGCGTCACCTTGTCGCTCGGCCAGCTGATGGAAGCGGGGCGCGATGCGCGGGCCCTCGGGCTCGCGCGCGCGCCGGACGGCGCATCGTGGACGCTGCTGACGAGCCGCTTCGAGCGTGCCGTGCGAGACGTGCGGCTGGCGCTGGCCGAGTGCGGACTCGTGGCCGGTTCGAGGACGCCGCTCGAACGGATCGGCCGGCGCGACGCCTTGCGCGACAGCGTTGAGGGACTGGGCGAGGCGGCGGCCGAAGTCGTGCGCGCGCTCGAGATCAACCGCGTCCGGGACGGCGAAATCGACCTGCTCGCGAACCGCTTCGGCGAGCTGCGCCGGCAGGTGCTGGACTGGCAACGCGCGCTCGACGAGACGTCGCCCGAGGACGACCCAGACGGGGACCTGTCGGTGCGCTGGATCTCGGTGTCCCAGCACGGCGCACAGTTCAACAAGACGCCGCTCGCGCCCGGACAGGCGCTGGCGCGCGTGCGTGAAACGCTGCACCAGCCGTGGATCCTCGTATCCGCCACGCTGACGACCGCGGGCCGGTTCGACCACTTCCTCTCGGAACTCGGCATCGAGAACTGCGTGACCGCGCGCTGGGACAGTCCGTTCGACTTCCAGCGGCAGGGCCTGCTGTACCTGCCGAAGAACCTGCCACCGCCGTCGGACCCGCGCTTCCCCGAACACGTCGCCGAGGCGGCGTGGCCGTTGGTCCGCGCCAACGGAGGCCGCGCCTTCGTGCTCTGCACCACGCTGCGCGCCGTGGACCGCGTCGCGCAGCGGCTCGGCCAGTTGATCGCGGGCGAGAGCCTCGACCTGCCGCTGCTCGTGCAGGGAGCGAGCACGCGCCGCGCGCTGATCGACGCCTTTCGCGCGGCCGGCAACGCCGTGCTGGTCGGCAGCGTCAGTTTCTGGGAGGGCATCGACATCCGAGGCGAGGCGCTGTCACTCGTGGTCATCGACAAGCTCCCGTTCGCGCCGCCGGACGATCCGGTCGTGGAAGCCAAGATCCGCCACCTGAAGCGGATCGGCCGCAACGCCTTCAGCGAGTTCCAGTTGCCGGAAGCGGTCATGCTGATGAAGCAGGGCGCGGGCCGGCTGATCCGCGACGAGAACGACCGCGGCGTGCTGATGATCGTGGACGAGCGGCTGGTGTCGAAGAGCTACGGAAAGACCGTGCTGGCGAGCCTGCCGCCGTTCGCGCGCACGCGCAGCGAAGCCGACGCGATCGCGTTCCTGTCGGCCCCGCGGGAAGAGGGGACGCTGGCGGCCTGACTACTTCTTCAGTTGCTGCAGGTAGCGGCTCTTAGGAAAGTTCGCCGCCAGGACCCGCTCGGCGTCCGACTGCAGGTCCTTCAGTTGCAGCGCCTCGTACGAGCGAGCCATCAGGAAGAGCGCTTCCTCGACGGCCGGCGCGCGCTGGAAGTCGCGCACCACCGTCTGCGCACGCTGGATTGCCGCGAGGTAGGCCTTGCGCGAATAGTAGAACTTCGCCACGTTCAACTCGCCTTGCGCCTGCGAGTTGACCAGGAAGCGCATGCGGGCACGGGCATCGTCGGCGTAGCGGCTCTCCGGGAAGCGCGTCACGAGGTCCTTGAACGCGTCGAACGACTCGCGCGCGGCCTTCGCGTCGCGCTCGGAGATGTCCTGGTTCAGGATGCGCCCGAGGAGGCCGAGATCCTCGATGAACGACGCGAGCCCCTTGAGGTAGTAGACGTAATCGACGTTGGGGTGATTCGGGTACTGGCGGATGAAGCGGTCGGCGGTCTGGACCGCCTGGGCCGTCTCGCCTTCCTTGTAGTACGTGTAGGCGATCTCCATCAGCGCCTGCTGCGCATGCCGCCCGAACGGGTAGCGTGACTCCAGCTTCTGGAACAGGTCGCGCGCCTTTTGCCAGGAACCGTTCGAGAGTTCCAGCCGGGCCTCCGCGTACAATTTGTCCGCGTCCCACTTGGCCGTGGCGTCCTTCGAGCCGAAGTCGACGTTGAACCAGCTGCAGCCGGCCAGCATCGAAGCCGCAAGCAGCAGCGCGAGCCGCGACCACCAGCGGCTCTGTCCGCGGTTCAGATTGGCGACCATCCGAATTCCATCCTCCTGAGTCCGCGCAGTATATCGTCCGGTGATGGCCGCTCCGCCCGAGGAAATCGACGACGCCGACGCGGATGCCGGGGAACTCGCGCTGCGCTTCAGCGTCGATGCGCGGCACGCCGGCACCCGGCTCGACAAGGCACTGGCGGAACTGATGCCCGACGTGTCGCGCAGCCGGTTGCAGCAGTGGGTGGCCGATGCCGCGGTGCGCGTGAACGGCGCCGCGGTGCGCCAGCGCCACGAACTCGTGCTCGGCGACCTGATCGAGATCGAACCCCAGCCGGCGCCCGATGCGAAGGCCTACGTGCCCGAGCCGATGCCGCTCGCGATCGTGCACGAGGACAGCGACATCCTCGTGGTCGACAAGCCGCCCGGACTCGTGGTCCATCCCGCGGCCGGCCACTGGAGCGGCACGTTGCTCAACGGGCTGCTCGCGCACTCGCCTCGGAACTTCGACGTTCCGCGCGCGGGCATCGTGCATCGCCTGGATGCCGACACGTCGGGCCTGATGGTCGTGGCCAAGACGCTCGCGGCGCAGGCGCACCTGGTTCGCCAGCTGCAGGAGCGGTCGGTGACGCGCGAGTACTGGGCCGTCGTGCTGGGCGTGCCATCGCCCACCGGCACGGTCGAGGCGCCGATCGGACGCGACCCTCGCAATCCGCTGCGCTTCCGCGTCAGCCATGCAACGAGCGCGAAACCGGCGCGAACGCGCTTCGCGGTCGTCGCGACGGCGCAGGACGGGACCGTGCGACTGTCATGGCTCGCCTGCCGGCTGGACACCGGGCGGACGCACCAGATCCGGGTGCACATGGAACACATCGGACACCCGCTCGTCGGCGATCCCGTCTATCGGCGCGGCCTGCCCGGCCGCGAGGGCGATCCTCGCCTGTGGCGAGGCTTCGCCCGGCAGGCGCTGCACGCGAGCCGACTCGGGTTGATCCACCCGGCGACCGGCCGCGCGATGACGTGGTTCCGCGCTCCGCCCGTCGATCTCGCGGAGCTGATGACCCAGCTCGGATTCGGGCCGCTCGATGAACCGACCCGCGTGCTCGAGGCGCGCCGATGAGCGCGGCGGATCCGGGCTGGATCCGGCCTGACTGGCCGGTCAACCGCCGTGTGCGCGCACTGATCACCACCCGGGCGGGCGGCGTCTCGACCGGACCCTGGGGTGTGCCGCCGTCCGGAGCCGGCGGCATGAACCTCGGATTGCTGGTCGGCGACGCGGCCGACGCGGTACGCGACAACCGCGCGCGGTTGCGCGCCGCTCTGCCGTCCGAGCCTCGCTGGCTGAAACAGGTTCACGGGCCGACCGTCGTGCGTGCCGACGATGTGGATGCGGCTCCGGAGGCGGACGCCTCGTTCACCATGACGCCGGGCGTCGTCCCGGTCGTGATGGTTGCCGACTGCATGCCGGTGCTGCTGGCCGACATCGACGGGCGATGCATCGGCGTGGCGCACGCCGGCTGGCGCGGCGTGGCGAGCGGCGTCATCCAGGCCACGGTTCGCGCGATGCGCTCGGCGCTGGGCGAGCGCGAAGCGCAACTGATCGCCTACCTGGGGCCTGCGATCGGCCCGGCGCACTTCGAGGTCGGCCCGGAAGTGCTTGAGGCCATGGCCGGCGCGCTTCCCCGGGCCGCGGATGCCTTCCGGCCGCAGGGCGACAGGTACGCTGCGGACCTTTTCGCGCTGGGGCGCCAGGCGCTGCGGGACGTCGGCGTGACCCGGGTGCACGGAGGAGCGGAATGCACGTACAGCGCCCCGGAACGTTTCTACAGCTTTCGACGCGACCGCGTGACAGGACGACATGCAGCGCTCGTCTGGATCGACCCCGCGTGAAGTGACGCGGTCGTGACTGGCATCTATGGACCGGAAGCCCGGTTTGACCCCCGGCGTCGGGCCGCGGAGAATCGGGCGGCAGTCGCGCCGGTCCTGCCGAGCGGGGCACTCACGGAGGTATGGAGATGGCAACACGCAAGACGGCGGGTCGATCCCCCCGATCCCGCAAGGCGGCCGCGCCCACGGCGCGTCGCGCGAAACCCAGGGCGGTCGCGCAGTCCAAGGACGCCCCGGTGACCCGGCTCGCGGCCGCTGCGCGCGTCGAGCTGCCCGCGGGCGGGTCCGATCGGCCGATGCAACGCGCGCAGCACACGCCGGAGGCGAAGGCGCACATCGGTTCGGAGCCGTTCGGGTTTCCGCTGCCCTGGCTCGCGCCCTCGGGCGAGAACGGCGCGAACTCGATGATGCCCCTGTCGCCGCAGCGCCTGCTCGACCTGCAGCAGGACTACCTGCAGCGCGTGGGCTCGATGTGGACGACGTTCTTCGAGCATCCCGACAAGGCGAGCGAGCCGATCAAGGACCCGCGCTTCTCCGACCCGGCGTGGCAGAAGAATTCGCTCGCGTCGATGTATGCGCGCGCGTACCTGCTCAACGCCGAGTTCCTGAACAAGATGGCCGACGCGGTCGAGATGGATCGCAAGACCAAGAAGCGCGTCAAGTTCGCCGTGCAGCAGTGGGTCGAGGCGTCCTCGCCTTCGAACTTCCTGGCGACCAACCCGAAGGCGCAGCAGACGTTGCTCGAAACCGGCGGCGAGAGCCTGAAGGCCGGCCTGGAAAACCTGCTGGGCGACTTGCAGCGCGGCAAGATCACCCAGACCGACGAGACGGCGTTCGAGGTCGGCAGGAACGTGGCGACCAGCGAGGGCGCGATCGTCTACGAGAACCAGCTGTTCCAGCTCATCCAGTACAAGCCGCTGACGCCGAAGGTCTTTTCGCGCCCCTTCCTGCTCGTTCCGCCCTGCATCAACAAGTACTACATCCTCGACCTGCAGCCCGAGAACTCGTTCATCCGCTACGCGGCGGAGCAGGGCCACACGGTGTTCGTGGTGTCGTGGAAGAACCCGCAGCAGTCCGAGGCGAAGGTCACGTGGGACGACTACCTCGAGGAGGGCGCGATCCGCGCCATCCACGTGGTCCAGGAGATCGGCGGCGAGAAGCAGATCAACATTCTCGGGTTCTGCGTTGGCGGCACGATCATCGCGAACGCGCTCGCGGTGATGTACGCACGCGGAGAGGAACCGGTTTCCAGCGTGACGCTGATGACCGCGCTGATCGACTTCGAGGACACCGGCGTGCTCGACGTGTTCATCGACGAGCAGCAGGTGCACAGGCGCGAGCAGGCACTGGCCAAGGCCGGGCTGATGCCGGGCCGCGAGCTGGCGATCACGTTCAACAGCCTGCGCCCGAACGACCTGATCTGGAACTACGTCGTCAACAACTACCTCGAGGGCAAGCAGCCGCCGGTGTTCGACCTCCTGTACTGGAACGGCGATAGCACCAACCTGCCGGGGCCGATGTACACCTGGTACCTGCGGAACATGTACCTCGAGAACAACCTGCGCGTGCCCAACAAGCTGACATGCTGCGGCCAGCCGGTCGACCTGAACCGGATCAAGGTGCCGACCTACGTGTTCGCGGCCCGCGAGGACCACATCGTGCCGTGGAAGGCGGCCTACGCGTCGGCGCGTCTGATGCCGGGCGACGGCAAGGCGGGAGGCGTGCGCTACGTGCTCGGCGCCAGCGGCCACATCGCGGGCAGCATCAACCCGGCGTCGAAGAACAAGCGCAGCTTCTGGACCGGGGGCGACGACAAGCTCCCGGCCAACTCCGAAGCCTGGCTGCACGACGCGATCGAGCATCCCGGCAGCTGGTGGGTCGACTGGAGCAAGTGGCTGTCGAAGTTCGGCGGACCGATGAAGCCCGCGCCGAGGCAGTACGGCAGCGCGAAATGCAAGGTGATCGAGCCTGCGCCCGGTCGCTACGTCAAAGAGAAGGCCTGAGGAGAAAGAGATGTCCAATGCAGTCATCGTTGCCGCCGCGCGCACCGCGATCGGCAAGTTCGGCGGTTCGCTCGCGAAGGTTCCGGCGTCGGAACTCGGCGCCATCGTCATCAAGGAAGTGCTGGCGCGCGCCGGCGTGAAGCCCGACCAGGTCGACGAAGTGATCATGGGCCAGGTACTGGCGGCCGGCGTGGGCCAGAACCCGGCGCGGCAGGCGGTGATCAAGGCGGGGCTGCCGGTGACGGTGCCCGCGATGACGATCAACAAGGTGTGCGGCTCGGGCCTGAAGGCCGTGATGCTGGCGGCGCAGGCGATCGCCAATGGCGACGCCGAGATCGTCGTGGCCGGCGGGCAGGAGAACATGAGCGCCTCGCCGCACGTGATGCAGGGCTCGCGCGACGGATTCCGCATGGGCGACGCCAAGATCATCGACAGCATGATCGTCGACGGCCTGTGGGACGTGTACAACCAGTACCACATGGGCATCACGGCCGAGAACGTCGCCAAGGAATACGGCATCGATCGCGCGCAGCAGGACAAGTTCGCGTACGCCTCGCAGCAGAAGGCGGCGGCCGCGCAGGACGCGGGGCGCTTCAAGGACGAGATCGTCCCGGTGCTGATCCCGCAGCGCAAGGGCGACCCGATCGCGTTCGACCAGGACGAGTTCATCAACCGCAAGTCGAACGAAGAAGCGCTCGGCGGGCTGAAGCCGGCGTTCGACAAGCAGGGCACGGTCACGGCGGGCAACGCGTCCGGCATCAACGACGGCGCGGCGGCGGTGCTCGTGATGTCGGAAGCGAAGGCGAAGGCACTCGGCCTGGTGCCGCTGGCGCGCATCAAGAGCTTTGCGTCCGTGGGCGTCGACCCGAAGGTGATGGGCATGGGCCCCGCCCCGGCTTCGCGCAAGGCGCTGAAGAAGGCCGGCTGGACGGCCGAGCAGGTCGACCTGATGGAGATCAACGAGGCGTTCGCGGCGCAGGCCTGCGCGGTGAACAAGGACATGGGCTGGGACACCGGCAGGATCAACGTCAACGGCGGCGCGATCGCGCTCGGTCACCCGATCGGGGCTTCCGGCTGCCGCATCCTCGTGACGTTGCTGCACGAGATGAAGCGGCGCGACGCAAGGAAGGGCCTCGCGGCGCTGTGCATCGGTGGCGGAATGGGGGTCGCGCTGGCCGTGGAACGGTGAGCACCGCAGGAGCCGCGCGCTCTTGCATACTTGACACGGAATCGGCGCGGCCAGGTGCCCGACGCCGGTCCGGATGACAACGAAGATAAACGGAGACGACGGATGGCAAAAGTAGCGTATGTGACTGGCGGAATGGGCGGCATCGGCACGGCGATCTGCCAGCGCCTGCACAAGGAGGGCTTCAAGGTCATCGCGGGCTGCGGGCCGAGCCGTGACTTCAAGAAGTGGCTCGACGAGCAGAAGGCGCTCGGCTACACGTTCCACGCCTCGGTGGGCAACGTGGCCGACTGGGACAGCACGACGGCGGCGTTCCAGGCGACGATCGCGGAACACGGCCAGATCGAGGTGCTCGTGAACAACGCCGGGATCACGCGAGACCGCATGTTCCTGAAGATGACGCGCGAGGACTGGGACGCGGTGATCGATACCAACCTCAACAGCATGTTCAACGTCACCAAGCAGGTGGTGCCGGGCATGGTCGAGAAGGGTTGGGGCCGGATCATCCAGATCAGTTCGGTGAACGGCGAGAAAGGCCAGGCGGGCCAGACCAATTACTCGGCCGCGAAGGCGGGCATGCACGGGTTCACGATGGCGCTGGCGCAGGAACTCGCGGCCAAGGGCGTGACGGTCAATACCGTGAGCCCTGGCTACATCGGCACCGAGATGGTCAACGCGATCAAGCCTCAGATCCTGGAGAAGATCATCGAGACGATCCCCGTCAAGCGGCTGGGGACGCCGGATGAAATCGGCGCGATCGTGGCGTGGCTGGCGGGACCGGATTCCGGCTTCACGACCGGCGCTGACTTTTCGTGCAACGGCGGCCTGCACATGGGCTAGGGCGTCCACGCGCTCGGACGAAACCGGGGCGCCTCCACGGCGCCCTTTTTTCGACCGCGAGCCCAGTCATCTCATCTTCCAGCACAATCGATCTTCCACGTACGCGGATTGCCGGACCCTCACCTGGACTCGACTCGACCTTGCTAGACAAACTGTTCTTCGGCAGCCGCCTTCACGAGCACGCCGATCCGGCGCAGCGGGTGCTCGGCATCAGCGCGCTGGCGCCGGATTCGCCGGTGCTGGTGCAGATGCTCGCCGCCGATCCGTCGGCGGCCGTCCGCGCCGCGGCGGCCGGGCGCTGCGGCAACCCGGCGGTCCTGCTCGCGTCCGTGCGGACCGAGAGCGAACCGCAGACCCGTGCGGCCGTCGCCTCGGCGCTGGCGAACCTGCTGGCTGCGTTGCCCGATGCGACCGCGGCACGGGCCGTCCTCGATGCCCCCGAATGCACGGACGACGTGCGCGCTGAACTCGTCCTGCGCACGCAGGACGACGATCGCCGCCGGGCGGCGATCGATGGAATCGGCGATGAGGACGAGCTGGTGCGGGTCGCGCTCGTCGCCGAGCACGCGTCGGTGAGGATCGCCGCGGCCGAGCGGGTCCATTCCTCCGAGCCGCTGCGCCGGCTGCTGAAGGGCTCGATCGACAAGGACCGCGGCGTCGCCCGGCTGGCGCGCGAGCGGCTCGACGCCATCCACCGGCGCATCGAGAACGCCAGCGCGGCCGATGCGCTTCTCGCCGAGGCCGAGGCCCTGGTGGCGCGGCCCGGTCCCATCGTGATGGCAGCCGTCGAACTCGACCGCCGGTGGAATGCGCTGGCGCTGGGCGACGACGCCGAGCGACGCGCGCGCTGGGACGAGATCGGCCGGAGGATGAAGGAGCGCTTCGACCGGGATCTCGAGCAACAGCGCGCGCACACGCAGTTCGAGCGGCGGCTCAACGGCTGGCTCGCGTCGCTGGAATCCGAGGCGTCGATCACGGGACTGCCCGCGCTGCGCGAGACGTTGACCGCGCTGCGCGCCGAGGCGACGCGCGAGAATGATGCCGACGCCCTCGCTCGGCTCGACCGGGCCGGGCAGCAGATCACGCAGTGGGAGCAGGCGGCGCCCGCGCTGGCGGCGGCCGAGGCCCTGGTGACGGAGGCCGAGCAGCTCGCGGCCGACACGACGATCGACGACGCGCAGTTGCCTGCCCGCTGGCAGGCCCTCGACGCGGCGGGTCGCACGCCGGCGATGACTCGGCGTTTCGAGGCCGCGGTGCTCGTGATCCAGCAACGGCACGACGCGGTCGTGCGCGCCAGTCAGAACGAGGAGGTCGCGGCGCGCCACCAGTTGCACGCGGCGCTGCACGAGGCCGAGCAGGCGCTGGCGGCGGGGCACTTGCAGGAGGCGCGCGCAGCCGCCGACCGGACGCGCGGGCTCAAGCTTCAGGCGGGCGCGCTGCCGAAGCCGTCCATTCAACGGCTGAGCCGGGTCGTGCAGCAACTGACCGAGCTCGAAAAGTGGGAGAAGTTCGGCCAGCAGAACGCCCGCGTCCAGCTCTGCGAGCGCGCCGAAGCCCTCCCGCAGAAGGCTCCAGCGCCGACCGCGCTGGCGCGCGAGGTGCAGCAGTTGCGCGCCGAGTGGAAGAAGCTCGACGAGCAGCACGCCGGCGTGCCGAAACCGTTGTGGGAACGCTTCGACGGAGCCTGCGAGCGGGCCTATGCGCCGGCGGCACGGCACTTCGCGGAGCAGGCGGCGCTGCACAAGCAGGCCCGCAAGCAACGCGAGGACTTCATCGCCGGCGCGGACGCGCACGCGCCGACGCTGCTCGGCGAGCCACGCGACTGGCGTTCGGTCGAGCGCTGGCTGCGCGAGACGGAGTCGACCTGGCGCGGCACGACGCTCGGCAGCGTCGATCCCGGTACCTGGAAGAAGCTCGATGCCCGGCTGAAGACGGCCCTGGCCCCGCTGCACGAAGCGCTTTCGGCGGCACGCCGGCAGGCGAGGCAGGAACGCGAGGCGTTCATCGCCGAGGCCGAGGCGCTGGCGGCAAAGGGCACGGAACGCGACCTCCCGGCACGGGTCAAGGACCTGCAGGCGCGCTGGCAGGCGCACGCGAAGTCGATCGTCCTGCAGCAGCGCGACGAGCGCGTGTTGTGGGAGCGGTTTCGCGCCGCGTGCAAGGCGGCGTTCGAAGCTCGCGTCGGCTCGCGCAAGGAGGAGGACCACCGGAAGCAGGCCCAGCGCCGCGCGTTCGAGGTTCTGTGCGAGCAGCTGGAGCAGCTGGCGCAGGCGGACGATGCGGACGAAGCGGAGATTCGACGCGTCCAGCGCGAGGCGCAGGAGCAGTGGCGCAAGGCGATCGCGGAAAGCGGCCCGGTGCCTGCGGCGATCGACGCGCGCTTCAAGCGCGCGCGCACTGGCGTCGAGGAGTTGCTGCGCGGACGCGGCCGGCGCATCGAAGCGGCGGTGTGGCAGACGCGGCTCGCCAAGGAACAGCTGTGCGAGGAGCTCGATGCCCTCGCGGTGCGGGAAGGCGATGCGGATGCCGCCACGGCCGAGGGCGTGCGGCAGCGCTGGTCCGCGCTGCCGCCGCTGTCCCCCGACTGGGAAAGCAAGCTGGCCGAGCGGCGCGATGCAGCCCTGCGCGCGCTCGGCGACGCCGACGCCCGTTACGACCACGTCGAACGGATCCGGGATTGCTGCCCCGGCCGCCGCGACGCGCTGCTCGAACTCGAACTGATGCTCGGTATTCCAAGTCCGGCCGACCTGCAGAAGGAGCGCCTGGCGGTGCAGGTCAGGGAACTGCGGGATCGCTTCAAGCGCACCGCCTCGGGTGGCGCCGCGAGCGCGGCGGACGTGCTGCTCAAGTGGGCCGGCCTGCCGGGTGCGGCGGACGTCCGAGATCGGCAGCGGTGTGAAGCCGTAGTCGCGAAGCTCGAGCGGCATCGCTGACTTCGATCGTGCTGCCGTGACCGCCTCGACACTGTCGAGTCGCCGGCCCTGGCCTGACGTTCCGCCCGCTGCGAAGCGCGCCAGCGTTGCAGCACGGTGCACACTAGAATGCGCTGCTCGCGCGCTGCCGCGGTCATCAAACCTCGAAGAAGGAAACACAATGAAAGTGAAAACGATTCTTGCTGCCGCCCTGTTTTCGCTGACAGCGCTTCCGGCGTTCGCCCAGGCGCCGAGCGGCACCCTGGTGGCGAAGGACAGCCAGCCCGGCAAGGTCACGCTGGTCGAAGCCGTACGCATCTCGGCGACCGTCGAGGCGATCGACAAGGCCACGCGCCAGGTCACGCTGAAGGGCCCGGACGGCAACACGATGGCCGTCACCGCCGGTCCGGAAGTGAAGAACTTCGACCAGATCAAGGTCGGCGACGTCGTGGTCGCCCGCTACCTCGAGTCGCTGACGCTGGAACTGAAGAAGGGCACCGCCGGCATCCGCGAGCGCGTCGAAAGCGGTGGGACGGCCGCGGCCAAGCCGGGCGAGCGGCCGGCCGGCGCCGCGGCGCGCGAGGTGCGGGTCACCGGCGACGTCATCGCAGTCGATGCGAAGAAGCAGACGGTCAAGGTGCGGGGACCGAGGCGCACGGTCGAACTGAACGTAAGGGACCCCGAGCAGTTCAAGCTGATCAAGGTCGGCGACCAGATCGCAGCCACGTTCGTCGAGGCGATCGCGCTGTCGGTCGAGCCGGCGAAGAAGCCCGCCGCGGCGAAGAAGTAGTTTCGTGAGGCGCGCCTCGCTGGACCCGGAGTCCGGCCGGGCGCGCCGAGCGATCTCGAGGAAAGGCAAACGGCCCCTCGGGGCCGTTTGCGTTGTTTCAAGCGGGGCGACTTACGGCAATAGTCGCAGTTCGGCGGGATCGATGCCGACCTGGACCCGGCTGCCCGGCGGGTAAATGGGCGTGGTCGACAGGTGCGGCGTGTCGGCGGTCAGCACGCTTTCTCCGACCTGCACCGCGTAGCGCGTGAACTCGCCGAGGAACTCGCTTTCCCTGACCTCGCCGTCGAACCACACGCGTCGGTCGTCGCGGACAGCGGCGATGGTCAGTGCGTGGGGCCGCACCGAGACGGCCCGACCAGTCCCGGGTGACTGCAGCGGCAGGTCCCCGAGGCCATCGGCGACGAAGATGTTGCGATCCGGATCGCCCCGTCCGGACAGCACGTTGGTGCTGCCGACGAATTCGGCGACGAAACGGTTGGCGGGCGCGTCGTAGAGATCGCGCGGGGAGCCCACCTGCTGCAGCACGCCGCCGTCGAGCACCGCCATGCGGTCCGCGGTCGTCATCGCTTCTTCCTGGTCGTGCGTGACGAAGATCGTCGTGATGCCGAGCTTGCGCTGCAGGCGCTTCAGTTCCAGCCGCATCTGCTCGCGCAGCTTCTTGTCGAGGTTCGACAGCGGCTCGTCGAGCAGCAGCACCTGCGGCTCGATCACGATCGTGCGTGCGAGCGCCACCCGCTGTTGCTGCCCGCCTGAAAGCTGGTTGGGGCGCCGCTGCGCGTAGTCGGTCAGGCCGACGAGAGCGAGCGCCTCGCGCACGCGTCGCCGGGTCTCGTCGCGGGCGACCCGGCGCTCGACCAGGCCGAACGCCACGTTGTCGTACACGGACAGGTGCGGCCACAGCGCATAGCTCTGGAACACCATGCCGATGTTGCGTGCGTGCGGCGGCACGCCCGTGATGTCGCGGCCGTCGACCAGCAACCGGCCGCGGTTGTGCTGGTTGAAGCCGGCGATCAGCCGCAGCAGCGTCGACTTGCCGGAACCCGAAGGGCCGAGCAGCGCGAAGAACTCGCCCGGCTCGATCTTCAGCGTGATGTCGCGCAGGACCTGGTTGGTGCCGTATGCGAGACCGATGCCGATGCACTCCAACGCGACCGCCTTCATCGTGCGTGCTCCAGAGTCTTGTTGGCCCGCTCCACGAGCAGGTGCGACAGGTAGGTGCCGACGGCGACGGTCAGCACCAGCAGGACGCCCAGCGCCGCGCCCGGGCCGCGCCCGGACACCGATTGCATGTACAGGTAGATGCCATAGCTCATCGGCGCCTGCGATTCCTTCACGACGAGCAGGATCGTGGCGGACAGTTCCACGGCCGCCGTGATGAAGCTCGACACGAATCCGGCGAGGATGCCGCCGGCCATCAGCGGGATGACGATGCGGCGGACGCTGCGCCACTTGCTCGCTCCCAGCATCTCGGCGGCCTCCTCGAGCGACACGTTGATCTGCTGCAGCGCGGCCATGCACGATCGCAGCGCATAGGGCAGTCGTCGCACCGAATAGGCCAGCATGATCAGGATCCAGGTCTGGGTGACCGGCACGCCCCACAGCTCGAAGGTCTGGAAGGTGCGCAGGTACCCGATCGCCAGCACGATGCCCGGCACCGCGATCGCCGCGCTCGCGACGAAGTCGAGCCACTGCCGGCCGGGAATCCTGGTGCGCAGGATCAGGTAGGCGATCGCAATGCCGATCGCCACGTCGATCAGGGCGGCCAGTCCGCAGTACAGCAGCGTGTTTCGCATCATGCCGCTCGAGTCCTGGAACACGGTGGCGTAGTTCGCCAGGGTCCACGTGTCCGGCAGCACCGAGAAGCTCCACATCCTCGCGAACGACAGCAGCAGCAGGCCGAGGTGAGGGCTCAGCACGACCAGCAGCACGAGCACGATGCAGCCATAGGCCAGCACGGATTCCCAGGGCTTCAGCCGGCGCTTCGCGATGCCCGCGCCGCCCTTCTGCAGCGTCGAGTAGTCCTTGCCCTTCATCACCCGCACCGACAGCCACAACGCGAGGATCGAGAAGGCGATCATGATCACGCTGATCACGTAGCCGAGCGGGTCCTCCAGGCCGACTTGCGTGATTCGCAGGTACGCCTGCGGCGCCAGCATGTTGGTCTGGCCGAGCACCAGAGGCGTGCCGAGGTCGTCGAACACCTTGACGAACACCAGCGCCGCGCCGGCGAGGTAGCCGGGCATCGCCAGCGGGAACACCACGCGGGCGAAGAGCCGCCAGCCCCTGGCGCCGAGGTTCTGCGCTGCTTCCTCCATCGCGCCGTCGATCGCCCGCAGCGCGACGATCAGGTTCATCAGGATGAACGGGAAGTAGTGCAGCGTCTGGACGAAGATCACGCCGGTGAGGCCCTGCATGATCGGCAGCGACCACCCGAGGTGCTCGTCGAGCAGCAGGTTGACCGCGCCCGAGCGCCCGAAGATCAGCTGCATCGCGACCGCCCCGACGAAGGGCGGCATGATCAGCGGCAGGATGCCCAGCGTCTGGATCAGCAGCGCGCCGCGGAACTGGAAACGCACCGTGATGTAGGCCAGCGGCACCGCGATCAGCGAGGCGAAGAACACGCTCGCCGTCGCCACGTACAGCGAGTTGCCGAACGACTCCCGCATCAGGCCGGTCGAGAAGAACGTCCCGAAGTGGCCGAGCGTGAACGAGCCGTCGCCGTCGCGAAACGCGGTGACGAAGACCGTGCCGACGGGGATCAGCAGCAGCGCGAGCAGGAACGCGGAAATCGCCCCCAGGACGAGGAACGATCGCCACGAAGCGCCCAGGCGCCGGCGCAGTCGCTCGCGGGCGCCGATGCGGGGCGCCGCGTCGGCGTCGAGGGTCGCCGCCACGCGTTGTTACTTGGCCATTGCCGCTGCCTGCTGCGCGAGCTCCACGGCCTTCGCGTAGTTCTCGCGCGCCTTGCGATTCCAGCTCTCCTCCAGCCCGGTGATCTGCTTGGAGACGGCGACTTCCTTCTTGTTCGACGCGAACAGCTTCAGGAAGTCCGCCTGGCCCGCCAGCGAAGCGGACACGAGCGGCGTGAACGCCAGCACGCGCGCCTGCCTGACAAGTTCGGCCGCCTGAGGGTTCGGGCGTCCCGCCAGCTTCGCCTCCGCTTCGTGGATCGCCTTCGTGGCCGCCTGCAGTTCTTTCAGCCGGAACGTGATGGTCTGGTCGAACAGCGAGTGCACGAGCGCGTAGCGGTCCTCCGACAGGTCGGCGTTGAAGTTGACCTTGGCGCGCTTCACGATGGCCTGCGGATCCGGGTAGCCGGCCGGAATCTTGTTGCCGAAGCTCGCGTACGAGAGCACGGGCAGCCGGGAGATCTTCGGATCGAGCAGCAACTCCTGGCCCTGCTGGCTCAGCGTGAACTGGACGAACTTCTTCGCTTCCGGCGTGTTCTTCCCGCCGGCGATCAGCGCGATGTTCGCCGGGACGATCGACGTCATCGCCGGATAGACGAAGTCGACCGGGAAGCCGGAGTACTTGCCCGCGAGGCCGAAGAAATCGATCACCGGGCCGGCGCCGAACTGCCCGTTGTTGATGCCGTCCGGCACGCCGAAGCTGCGCTCGGTGACCTGCGCGCTGTTCCCGGCCATCTGCAGGATCTTGCTCCAGCCGGCGTCCCAGCCTTCGCCCTGCAGGATGGTTTCGACCGTGAGGTGCATCGTGCCGGAACGCGACGGCGAGGTCATGGCGACGTGGCCGAACCACTCGCGCTTCAGCAGGTCGTCCCACTCCTTCGGCGCGACCAGCTTGTTCGCCTTGAGGTAGCGGGTGTTGTACATGATCCCGTAGCCCGCCAGCGCCTGGCCCTTGTAGAAGCCCTTCGGGTCGTTGATCGGATAGTTGCCGATCTTCGCGGGAATCGCCTTGTTGTCGACGTCGGACGCGGCCTGCAGCAGGCTGTCGCGCTTCAGCACTTCGAACGCATCCGGCGCGGAGGCCCAGAACACGTCCGGACGCTGGCCCGCGGCGGTCTCGCGGACGAACGCGATGCCGGCCACCGTGTTCTTGTTCAGGATCTCGACCTTGATGTCCGGGTTCGCCTTTTCGAACGCGGCCTTGTAGGCGGCCGTCAACTCCTTCGGAAAGGACGTGATGACGGTGACAGTGCCTGCCAGGGCAGCGCTGGACGCGAAGGCGAGGGCGGCGGCGAGCGCCAGGCGGTGCATCAGGAATCCACGGCGATACATCGAAACGTCTCCTTCGTTGGCGTGTCGGGGACCGGGCGCAAGCGTCCGGCGAGAATCAAACAATCATTCTGGCAGAGACGTCCGCCGGTCGGTGAGGCCGGAAGCGTCCGTTGCGCTGCGTCATTCTGTTTAGAATGGCCGCAGCACACATAAGAGTTCCGGGCGAACACCGCACCGGGATCCACCCGCGCAACCGCGCCGACGAGAAACGAGGAGACATGGCTACATCCGTTCGCCTGATCAAGAAGTATCCGAACCGTCGGCTGTACGACACGCAGACGAGCAGCTACATCACGCTGGCTGATGTCAAGCAGCTCGTGGTCGACCAGGAAGAGTTCCAGGTCGTCGACGCGAAGAGCAGCGAGGACCTGACGCGGCAGATCCTGCTGCAGATCATCCTCGAGGAGGAGGCCGGCGGCATGCCGATGTTCAGCGCCCCGATGCTCGCGCACGTGATCCGCTTCTACGGCAATGCCATGCAGGGCATGATGGGGTCGTACCTGGAGAAGAACATCCAGGCCTTCATCGACATCCAGAGCAAGCTGCAGGAGCAGAGCAAGGCGTTCTACGACACGAACAAGATCGGGCCTGACATGTGGGCGCAGTTCGTCAACATGCAGTCGCCGATGATGCAGTCGATGATGTCGACCTACCTCGAGCAGTCGAAGAACATGTTCGTGCAGATGCAGGAGAACATGCAGAACCAGACGCGCTCGATGTTCAGCGGCTTCCCGGGTTACCCGGGCGACACCAAGAAGTAGTTTCCTGCCGCTCCGATGACCGCCACGTCGGCCGCGCGGCGGCCTCGCAAGAGTCCGCCTGCCGCTGCGGCGCCGTCCGTCGGCTTCGTTTCGCTCGGCTGCCCGAAGGCGCTGGTCGACTCCGAACTGATCGTCACGCAGCTGCGCGCCGAGGGCTACGCGACCAGCCCGACCTACGAGGATGCCGACCTCGTCATCGTCAACACCTGCGGCTTCATCGACGCCGCCGTGCAGGAGTCGCTGGAGGCGATCGGCGAGGCGCTGGCCGAGAACGGCAAGGTGATCGTCACCGGTTGCCTTGGGGCCAGGACCGCGGGCGGCGAGAACCTCGTCGCGAAGATCCACCCGAAGGTCCTGGCGGTCACCGGCCCGCACGCGGCGGGCGAGGTGCTCGACCACGTCCACCGGCACCTGCCCAGGCCGCACGACCCGTTCAGCGACCTGGTCCCGCCAGCGGGGATCAAGCTGACTCCCAGGCACTACGCCTACCTGAAGATTTCCGAGGGCTGCAACCATCGCTGCAGCTTCTGCATCATCCCGTCGATGCGTGGCGACCTCGTGAGCCGTCCCATCGGACAGGTGATGCGCGAAGCCGAGAACCTCGTCAGGCAGGGTGTGAAGGAGCTGCTGGTGATCTCGCAGGACACCAGCGCCTATGGCGTCGACGTTCGCTACAAGCTCGACTTCGTAGCAGGCCGCGCCGTGAGGACGCGGATGCACGAACTGGTGCGGGAACTCGGGCAGCTGGCGCATTCGCGCGATGCGTGGGTCCGGCTGCACTACGTGTATCCGTACCCGCACGTCGACGACGTGATCCCGCTGATGGCCGAGGGCAAGGTGCTGCCGTACCTCGACGTGCCGTTCCAGCACGCCAGCCCGCGCATCCTGAAGCTGATGAGGCGGCCGGCGTCGGGCGAGAAGAACATCGAGCGAATCCGCGCGTGGCGCGAGGTGTGTCCCGACATCACGATCCGTTCGACCTTCATCGCCGGGTTCCCGGGCGAGACCGAGGCCGAGTTCGAGGAACTGCTGGACTTCCTGCGCGAGGCGCAGCTCGATCGCGTGGGCTGCTTCGCCTATTCCCCGGTCGAGGGCGCGGCGGCGAACGCGCTGCCCGGCATGCTGCCCGAGGAAGTGCGCGAGGAGCGCCGCGCGCGCTTCATGCAGGTGCAGCAGGAGATTTCCGCGGGCCGACTGGCGCGCAAGGTCGGCACCACCCAGCGCGTCCTGATCGACGAGGTCGGGCCGACCGTTGCGATCGGTCGCGCCGCCGCGGACGCGCCGGAGATCGACGGCGTGGTGTACGTCCGGAAGGGGCGACGCAAGGTCGGCGTGGGCGACTTCGTCGACGTCGCGATCGACAGCGCCGAGGAACACGACCTGCACGGAAAGCTCGCATGACGACCCGCTACACGCTCTACACCGGCCAGCGCTCCGGAGCCGCGAGCGTCGAGGTGCTGATGGGCGCGCTCGGCCTCGACGTCGAGTTGCGCGAGGCCGCGCCGTGGACGGACCCGGTCGGCCCGTACTACGAGGAACTGAAGACGGTCAATCCGCTCGCCCAGCTGCCGACCCTGGTCACGCCGGGCGGCGAAGTCCTGACGGAAAGCGTCGCGGTCCTGTGGACGCTGCTGGAGCGCCATCCCGGCGACTGGTTGCCCGCGCCTTCCACGCGCGAGCGCGCGGCCTGCCTGCGCTGGATGCAGTTCGCCGCGTCGACGATCTACACGGCGGTCGGCATCGCCGACTATCCCGAGCGCTGGACGACCGCGACCGACGACGCTTCGCGCGCGGCCGTCCGGGACGGCGCCGTGGCGCGGATGGCGCTCGGATGGGACATCGTCGCGGGCGCGCACTCGGGCAGCCGCTTCTTCCTCGGCGAGCGGCCGTGCGTCTGCGACATCTATTTCGCGAACCTTTCCAGGTGGTGGAAGATGCGCGAGCACCTGCGCGCGAGGCATCCAGCGTTCTGCGACGCGATGCAGCGTGTGGATTCCTTGCCCGAAGTGGCTCCCGTGTGGCAACGTCACTGGTCATGAAGA
>Ga0209253_10000739_pt1 | contig 28367 bp, 32 predicted proteins | sample FrelakmetBRP12BR_FD_187145 | JGI IMG/M metagenome (GOLD analysis project Ga0209253, IMG submission 187145) | Freshwater lake sediment microbial communities from the University of Notre Dame, USA, for methane emissions studies - BRP12 BR (SPAdes)... | ecosystem: Environmental > Aquatic >...
ATTGGCGACATAGCGATAATCGAAATCCCACTGGAACTTGAAAGATACAAGGACACTATTGGTGACGCAGTGCTGAAATCGAACAAAAACATACGCACCGTTCTAGCCAAAGCAGGCGCCATCAGTGGAGCCTACAGACTGAGGCAATTCGACTTTGTAGCTGGAGAGCACAAAAGTGAAACCATTCACAAAGAAAATGGATGCCAATATCAAGTAGATGTGTCAAAAACTTACTTCTCACCCAGACTTTCGACTGAGCACAAGAGAGTAGCTTCGCAGGTTCAGGAAAACGAGACCGTGGCAGACTTGTTTGCAGGAGTTGGCCCTTTTGCCATACTGATAGCTAAGACACACGAGATCGTCAGAATCTACGCAATAGACGCAAACCCAGATTCCGTGAAATATCTGACCACAAACATTAGGCTGAACAGAGTCATCGGCAAAGTGTACCCTTTGCAGGGAGATGCAAGACAGATGGTTAACAAAAAGGTTGCAGGCATCGCTGATCGGATCGTAATGAACCTGCCTGAAAAAGCAATTGATTTCCTTGACGTTGCGTGTCACGCGTTGAAGCCGCAAGGCGGCATCGTTCACTTCTACGGATTTATTGGAGTTTCGCAATCGTTGGAAGATATGAAGCGCGATTTTGTGAAAGGAGTTGAAAAAGCAGGCAGAAGAGTCGACGAAGTCCTATCCCAAAGAAAGGTTCGTGAAACTTCTCCCCACGAGTGGCAGGCCGTCTTGGACGCAAGTGTTCATTGAGATTTGACGACAAGCGTTATCTGCACTTTTTCTTCTGGCTTGCTCAAGTTTCTGACCAGTTCACGCGATAGTTCGGCTGCCGATTTGTCCGCGTAGACTGCTAATGTCCGGGCGCATATGTAACCACTCTTCCTTATGACTATGTCAGTAGGATGTGCAAGTATTAATCTCGAGTTTCCGGAGGCATGTATGGTTTCTGCAACTTTGCCAGCCTCGACGACAATCGTAACCCTAGCGGCGTCATTTCGCAAATTCTTTTTGAATTCAAGACTCAACTCACTCATTCCTTTGTCTGCGTCTACGGCGATTATGCAATCACCGCTTCTCGAAAGGTGAGGCTCCTTTGTGAATTCTATCGTGCCTTTGTGCAGAGCCAAAACATTGATGTGTCCGTAGGCCAAGATCACTTCGCTACGTTGAGCAGAATCCAAACTATTCCAGAACCTCTATGGAGTCAACTTTGCCATCGCCGTCGAGATCAAAACCCTGAATTACCTTAGCGAAAGAAGCTTCACCGTTCTTGTAGTTTTTCAAAGTTTTTTCCCAAAAATTCGTCAAAGCCAACACGCAGGCTTTTGTGCCTACGGCCTTATTTCCAGCCAAGACAATCACACGCTTGCTGTTGTCCCATGGGTTCACTATCTTGGCGACCAATCCTACATTGTCAGCAGTGTATACCGCTGAAGTCCTCCTGGAAGCTAGACCCCCGAACAAGAAACCCTCCGAAGAGGCACGCATGTCAAACCTGATCGGCAGGTACTCGTTGATTTCTTGGGTCAACAGATTTGTGCCAGGTCCACCTACGAGTATCAGGTTGTTTTTCTCTTCCTTCTCAGCTTTGACATCAACATCGAGCTTTATCGCAAATTCGTCAGGCATCTTGACAAACTGTCCCAGAAAGAAGGCCAAGTGAGAAGCATAATGACCGTCCCTTGCACTCGTCTTGAAGGGTCCGTGAGCCATTGGACTTCCCACGACTATTTTCCCTTCAAAAGTGCTGTCGGGTCTTATGAATTCTCCGAAGAAATTCTGAATGTGCTCGTCCATTCCTAATAGGGAAAGCTTCCTGATCGGCCTGTACTGCTGGGGAAACTCGATCCCAAAAGCAGGAGAAATTGCCTTGAAGTATTTCGCCATCGCCCCTTTTTTCTTCTGCTCTCTTACGACGATTATCGCACCGGCTTTCTCCAGCTTTTTGATATGATAGTACACCTTCTGTTCATGAATTTTCAGAGCTTTCGCTATCTCCAGAGGGTACATCTCCTTCTCAGAAATCATCATCAGAATCTTCCAGCTCAACTTGTTCAAAATCATCTTCAGCTTCTGCGGATCATCCACGATCGCGATTTCCTTCACTTTCTGGGTTTTCCCATCTTCCTTCAGGAGCAGTTTCTTGTCCATAATTCTCCCGTGAAGTAGTGAAAATGCACCCTTATAAGATTTTTATTAATACTCACGCATAAACCATGGTGGTTCATGAACCAAACCATGTTGAAAAACGAAATAGGAATCAAAAATCCGTTTTAGCACTCAGAGTTACTTATTAACAATGCTTATTAGCACAAAAACGGTTCAGAAAAAGCTCATCTTAAACATACGAGGCTCTTACATGTGCGGAATATTCGGATGTGTCTTAAAAGAAGGGAAGGCAGCTCCAGTAATACACGCAGCTTTGAAAAGACTCGAATACCGAGGCTATGACTCAGTTGGAGAAGCAACGATAGACGAAGGAAAGCTTTTCGTCAAGAAAGATCAGGGAAAAATAGACGACGTCCACAGAATACGCAACCTAGACGACATGCCCGGCAACATCGGCATTGGACACACAAGATGGGCAACCCACGGCGCACCACTGGAGATAAATGCCCACCCACACCTTGACTGCACCGGAGAAATAGCTGTTGTTCATAATGGAATAATAGAAAATTTCGACGAACTTCGAACCGACCTTGAAAATCACGGGCACACATTCAAGTCGAAGACTGACACCGAAGTCATTCCGCACTTAATAGAGGAAATTCTCAAGAACAATCATTCGCTGGGCCTAAAGGACGCGGTTTTGGAAGCTGTGAAGAAACTCCAAGGATCGTATGCTATCGCGGTCATCTCTTCGAAAGAACCTGACAAGATAGTGTGCGCACGAAACGAAAGCCCCCTTGTGGTCGGAGTGAACGAAAAGAACACCTTCTTCGCCTCAGACATCCCAGCGTTCTTGCCGCTGACCAACAAGGCAGTCATAGTCGACGACGGCGAGCTCGTTACAATGTCATTCGGAGAAGTTGAAATCAAGAAGCTAGCAGATGGGAAAATCGTAGCTCGTGAACCCAAGATAATCGAATGGTCACCTGAAATGGCCGTCAAGCAAGGTTATCCACATTTCATGATCAAAGAGATTCACGAACAACCTGAATGTCTGCGGAACACGCTTAGAGCTCAAGAACATTATGTCGAACTAATGTCCACTTTTCTTGATCGCGCCAAAGACGTTTACCTAGTAGCATGCGGAACATCCTATCACGCATGTTTAGCAGCATCCTATATGTTTTCCAAACTGGCATTTCTTCCCACATACCCTATCATCGCATCCGAATTTGTCGAACAATCCGGAAAGTCAGTGAACATTGACAGCACTATATTAGCAGTAAGCCAATCTGGCGAGACCGCGGATACCTTGGCATCCGTCAATGTTGCCCGTCAAAGAGCCGCAACTATTCTCGGACTGACTAACGCAATTGGATCGACTCTCACGAGAGTTTCAAGAGTCTATATTGGGCAGCAATCGGGTCCAGAAATAGGCGTAGCAGCGACTAAGACCTTCACCTCGCAACTTTCAGTAATGGCCCAAATGGCCCTGCGGCTTGCAAAGAAAAGAGGCAAGGTTTCCCAAGATGAGATGGACTATCTAGCTGAAAAACTGATGAAACTTCCTGACATCGTTGAAGAAATAATCCAAAAGCAAGAAGAAAAGACAAAACAAATCGCGAAGAAGTACAAAGATGCAAAGACTTTCTTCTTCCTCGGACGCGGGATCAGCACCGCCACTGCATACGAGGGAAGACTCAAACTGATGGAGATAGCATACGTTCCGGCAATTGCCTTTCCAGCCGGAGAAAGCAAACATGGACCAATAAGCCTCATAGAACCCGGCTTTCCGGTAGTTTTCATTTGCGCAAAAGATGACACCCACAAAACGCTAATCGGCAACATAATGGAAATGAAAGCCAGAGGCGCCTCCATAATCGCTATACTGGAAGAAGGAGACGATGAAATCAAGAAGCTAGCCGACGATTATATTGAAGTACCAAAAGGCATTCCTGAAGTGCTATCACCAATTCCATACGTCGTCCCTCTACAGCTGTTGGCATACTACATGGCCATTGAAAGAGGCTGCAACCCTGACAAACCAAGAAACCTAGCCAAATCCGTAACAGTGAAATAGCCAGAACGATATGCAGCATGAATGAATTCGGCTCTCATCGACTGGCTCTGCCGCGCATGATTCCCTCTTTCACCACGCCCGTAATGTTATCCTTAAGCTGTTCAAAGCAAGCGCTCAGGCGAATGGCATCATCTTTTGCCATTCCGACCAGCATCAGCTGCTTTTCAAAAGCCCTTCTTGTCTTCTTAACCCGACTGCCTAGAGTCAAATACAAGTACAAAAGGTCGAAAGACATTCGTGCCAGATAGGGAGACTCTTTGATCAGAGCCGTGAATATTGATGCCACACTCATTTCTATTGCCTCATTTAATGAAGAAAGTGGAGGAAGTTATTCGTCTTCGTCCTCTTCTTCCTTTTCCTCTTCTTCTGCCATTCTCATGCGGACTTTTCTTTCAACTTCCTTGCCTATCTCGTCCCCTTTGGAACGGCTTCTGAGCATGTCTCCAATGCTCGTGAAGGTCCGCATATAGTCTTCAGTCAGCCTCACAGCAACCTGGTCAGGCAGTCCGCCTTGCTTCAATTCCTTGTAGTACGCCGCCGCAGCCTTCCCCATGCTTCTCCCTGCTTCTTCAGAGAAAACAGAAGCCAATATGTTCTTTATCATTGACGGCACTTCTGAAGAGACAGCACTGAGAATTCCTTTGATGTCCTCTGGGCTTTCATGCTCATGCGTCCTTTCGCGCTTTTTTTCATCGTCATCCATTTCTTTCACCTCCCTGATTTTCATAGGATGTTCATTGTGAACCGTAAGCGTGCCCATGCGACTTCAGGGCTTACTTGGTCTCTATTGGTTTCTTCAATCCGATGTGGCGTAACTGGTGCAACTGAGTTCGATAAACTTGAATTGAGCGGTGTAAACGAAATCGACAGGTGATTCCTTTTCAATCCAGGTTTCGTGTGTCCATACTTCATGTTTTTTCACCTTAGACACATACTACACTGGTCACTGTAGTTAGGTGTTCTGCGCAAAAGTGACCAGTCATTGATCACCTTTTTCAGCCAACTCATAGGTTGGAACACGGCCATCTATTTTCAACAGCACACCTTGGTTCACAAGCCTTTTGACCCTGTCGCGTACAATGCGTCGGCTAGATTTTCCCCTCATCGTCGCCACTTGTCGGGTAATGGCGGAAATGTTTAGAGTCCCTTTCACAGCCAATGCCTGCACGATGCATCGTGACATTTCGTCTTGCGCAATCGGTTTTTGGCGTAAATATTTCTCAGCATTTTTCAGGCGAGAGGCGATCTTCAACGGCTCGCCATACATGCCCACGCCCATTTTCGTCAAACGCAACGAAGCTGCCAAGCTTTCATATTCGGGTTTGTCAAGAATCAACTGCTCTAGAAGGTCAAGTCTACGGATTATCTGATCCAGCTTCTTGCTTAATTCTTCCGCACCGGAATCAGCTTTTTCTCCGCCGTCCAAATCCTTCCAGCTCACTGTTCACGTTTTAGATTGGGGTTCTTATTTAACATCCTATTCTCAAATTCAAATACGTTAATAACTTGCACGATGACTCTTATTTCAGGTGCGGTTCGTGGAAGCGAACGAATGGGAAAAACTCATCCAGAATCTGATTAAAGAAGGCGTTCTACGTTCCCCTAGGGTTATTGAAACGATGCGGAGAGTGCCGCGCGAAAAGTTTCTGCCTGAAAACATGCGGTACTACAGCGCTGTTGACACGCCTCTTCCTATAGGTTTTGGTCAGACTGCTTCTGCACCTCATATGGTTTCAATAATGAATGAAGCTTTGCATTTAGACGTGGGCTCCAGAGTATTGGAGATAGGAGCAGGTTCAGGGTGGCATGCTGCCACAATAGCTGAGCTGATTGCGCCCAGCACGGCTCCTCGAAGCGAATGGGGACACGTCTACACTCTGGAAATAGTGCAAGAGCTGGCGGAATTCGCGCGTAAGAGCATCATGAATAGTGGATATGGAGATCGAGTGTCGATAATACATGGAGACGGCTCAATTGGTTATGCTGAAAAAGCTCCTTATGACCGAATCCTCGTCACAGCCGCAGCTCCAGATGTTCCCAAACCTTTGATCGATCAGTTGAAACCCACTGGAATCATGCTAATTCCGGTCGGAAGCCTCTCGCTTTTCCAGAACTTAATCAAGATTACTAAAGGAACTGATGGAAAGACAAAGCAAGAGAACCTGGGCGGAGTGGCTTTTGTGCCACTCACCGGAGAGCATGGTCACCAATTCTGACAGGATCACGTCACAAGCAACTTTTCTCGGTACGCTTCCAGATCCAGCCAACCGTGTCCGCTGATGTTCATGCAGATCGTCTTTTCTTTACCCGCTTTTTCCGTCTTGAGAGCCTCATCGATTCCGGCACGGATTGCGTAGCTTGATTCCGGAGCTGGGAGCCATCCTTCAGACTGAAGGAAAAGTCTTGCCGCTTCAAAGATGGATTTTTCGTCGGCGGGGTAGGCTACGGCTTTTACTATGTTGTGTTTCTTGAGGAGGCTTATGATCGGACCAGCTGCATGGTACCGCAGACCGTCTGCTTTGATGGGGCTCATATCAGTCTGATGGCCCAAAGTGAACATTTTCAAGAGGGGTGTGTGCTCAGCAACGTCGCCGAAGTCGTATCTGTACTCGCCCTTGACAAGGTTCGGAGCCGCCATCGACTGTGCCGCCAGAAATTCACATTTGCGTTTACCCTTTAAGACTTCACCTATAAATGGAAGTGCAATTCCTCCGAAGTTTGAGCCGCCGCCCAAACACGCAACAATCAGGTCTGGCGTCTCATCAATCATGTCAAACTGCTTGATTGTTTCCAAGCCGATCACGGACTGTTGTATCATGACATGATTCAAAACCGACCCCAAACAGTATACCGTGTTATCATGCGTCTCCGCATACTCCAATCCCTCAGATATTGCAATACCAAGTGAGCCATGACTGTTCGGGGTTTTGGCAAGAATGTCTTTGCCAGACTTTGTTTGTTTACTTGGAGAAGCATAGACCTTAGCACCCAACAAATGCATTAGCGTCTTTCTGTCACTCTTCCAGTCGTGGACAGATTTAACCCAGAAAACTACGCATTCAAGGTCTAACAACCGCGCTGCATAAGAAAGAGCAGTTCCCCACTGTCCGGCACCTGTTTCCGTGCTCAGAGTCGTTTTTCCTTCCCTCTTTGCGTAGTACGCCTGCGCAATCGCTGTGTTAGTCTTGTGCGAACCGGTCGGAGACAGGTCTTCACGTTTGTAGTAGAGCTTGGCTTTCTTTAATCCCAGACGCTTTTCCAACCTAATGGCCCTATAAAGCGGTCTCGGCCTGCCCATGTGAATGTAGAGCTCACGAATCTCTTCGGGTATAGGAATCCAAGTTTGAGAAGACATCTCTTGACCTAAGGATTCTTTCAACATGGTTCTAGCCAAGAATTCCATCCTTGAAGGACCGGTTTCAGGTTCTTTCGGCGGAGGAAGCGGTTCAGGAAGGTCTGGCATAATGTTATACCATTTGGCAGGGAATTCGTCTATTGGAAGAGCTATCTGATCCTTCTCCATACATGTCACCAATTTGTGAAGACGTATAGTATGACAACTTGTGATTTAAAGATTGTCGCAAGACCCAGCGTTCATGGCCGTCGGTTTACTCGAACCATTTTTCCAATGTTGTCTTTCCCTTTTCTTTGACGATGCCCCGTTGCATTTTTTCCAAGGCTTTTCGAACACGATCTTCAGAGAAGTCTCTTCCTCTGCAGATGAAATCTACGACGCCCTCAGCATCAGGGTCCTTCCATTGAATCTTGTAATCGTTGGTTACTGTGGGGCGTAGGAAAATTTCCCTGATCCTTTGAGGTTCAACGGGGAACTCTGCGTTCTTCACATGCGGGATTGCGTTCTCCAGAGTCCCATATTCCTTTATCAGTTTCAAAGCGGTCTTTGGACCCAGCCCCTTGATTCCGTCCGGATTGAAATCAGTTCCAATCAGAATGCCTACGTCGACCAGCTGTTCATAAGTTATCGCACATTCTTTAAGAACCTGGTCCATTTCAACGACTTCAGGCACAACCTCGACGTAGATATTTTTGCTCGGCAGCTTTCTTCTGCCTGAAATCGTGATGTTTCTGATGAATCTTGGAGCACCAAAAAGCAGACTGTCGTAGTCTTGACTTGCGCAATAGTCGGCTTCTTCTTTTCTTGCCAAGTGTGCTGCCTGTGCTTCACCTTCGCTTGGTGCTTGGATCCAAGGGATACCCAACAAATCAAGAAGCCTCTTGCTGTCTTCCGCCATGTAGTCCTTAAGTTGCGAAGTAGCCTGAGCATATACGCGAGCTTCTTCAGGTTTGCCCTCTTTCAGGGCTCTTTCATATAGCACTAGTGCTTCTTCCTTGACCTTTTTGCGCCTCTTGATTTCAACTTCTTTGAGCGCAGGGGGCGCTCCGTCGAAAACGTAGATGGGCTTTATCCCCAACTCGACCAAGTTGCTTGTTCTATATAGAAGACCGCTGAGATGACTGGTAACCCTGCCTGAGCTGTCCTTTAACGGGGTTCCATCAGGCTGACGAATGATAGCCAAAAACTGGTATAACGCGTTGTATCCATCTATAGCAATAGATTTGCCGCCTAAATCCTCAAGTTTGACAACAGTCTTAGGGACAAGATCGCGGAGGTCTACGCCCAAAAAAATAACCCCATTTCCATTATTGGCAGACACCCAACATAATAAAGTTGCGAAAACCAGAACATACAAGATATAAGGAAGCCCAGCAATTACACAACCACTCGCTGAAGATGGTCATCATGACTGAGAGAACATCAACGTTCACAATGATTACGTGTTCAAGCTGCGGAAAACCCGTGCCACCAGGGGCAGAGGCAACAAAATTTCTCTGTCCGAGCTGCGGAGAGATTCAGATGAGAAGGTGCGGCAAGTGCAGGAAATTCGGTCGTCCCTACAAATGTCCAAAATGCGGGTTCATCGGCCCGTGAAATGAGAAAAGGAGAGACAACGAGATGGGTTTTGTGGTCATAACGTACAAGGTATTTCCAAATGATGTCATCTCGGATTTTGATCCTTTGAAAAAAAGAATTGAAAACACTCTTCCCGAGTTCGCAACGGTCCACGGTTACGGAGAGGAACTCGTCGCCTACGGGTTGAAGGCTCTTCTTGTGCAAATCAAGTTCCCAGAAGACAAGACAGGCATACTTGACGAGTTTGAGAAGAAAATCGAGACGATGGAAGGAATAAGCCAAATCCAGACGCTTATGGTGCGAAGAACAAGCCGGTGACCCGGCACTGTTGCTTAAAACATTTATGCTCAAGACATTTATATTGGAGAACTCTTCTGTTTCGAAACGTAAAATAATTATAGGAAGGATTTTGGTTGAGTGAGATACAGCTACGCGTCGGAGACGCAAGACAAAGAGATGTAGGCAGAGGCATAGCCCGCATAGACCAGAAAACGATGCAGAGACTAGGCATATCCGCGGGCGACGTGATAGAAATCTGTGGAAAGAGAACAACCTCAGCCATAGCATGGCCTGCCTACAGCGAAGATCAGAACCGAGATTTGTTGCGCATCGACGGTTTCACGCGCAAGAACGCAGGCGTAGCAATAAATGAATACGTGATCGTTCGTGGAGCCAAGGTCAAACCTGCATTAACCATAACCCTTGCCCCCGTTGACATGAGACTGAATGTCGACGAAGACTTCACGAATTTTGTGAGGAATCGTTTGATGGAAAGGACGCTTGTAGAGGGGGACACGACATTAGTAATGATGTTGGGACATGCCATACCCTTCACAACCACAAAAACGCGTCCCCATGGAATAGTCAAAGTCACCGCAGAGACGAAGCTCACAATACTCAATGAACCGGCACCTGAAGGAAAAGGATTGCCAAGAACTACTTATGAAGATGTTGGTGGACTGCACGAGGAGATCCAAAGAGTCAGAGAAATGGTTGAACTGCCACTGAGACATCCCGAGCTTTTCCAGAGACTCGGAATTGAACCTCCAAAAGGAGTATTGCTTCATGGACCTCCAGGTTGCGGCAAAACACTGCTTGCCAGAGCGGTGGCAAACGAATCTGAGGCCAACTTCTTCTCTATAAACGGACCTGAAATCATGAGCAAATTCTACGGAGAATCGGAAGCCAGACTGAGAGAGATATTCCAGCAAGCCCAGCAAAATGCGCCGAGCATTATCTTCATAGATGAATTGGATGCCATTGCGCCTAAGAGGGAAGAAGTAACGGGAGAAGTAGAGAGACGCGTGGTTGCTCAGCTCCTTGCGTTGATGGATGGTTTATCCGGCAGAGGAAACGTGATAGTCATCGGAGCCACAAACAGGCCAGGTGCGCTCGATCCAGCTCTTCGTAGGCCAGGAAGGTTTGATAGGGAAATTGAAATAGGCGTCCCCGACAAGCAAGGGCGACATGAGATAATCCAAATTCACACCAGAGGCATGCCGCTGGCTGAAGGTGTTGACCTCAAAAAACTGGCTGAAATGACGCATGGATACACAGGGGCAGATCTTTCATCTCTTGGCAGAGAGACTGCAATGAAAGCATTACGCAGGTACCTGCCACAGATAAACCTTGAAGAAGAACGCATCCCGCCAAGCGTGCTGGACAAAATGGAGGTAACTATGGAAGATTTCGTTAACGCCTACAAAGAGATAACGCCGACAGCTATGCGTGAAGTGTACATTGAAATTCCCACGGTTCACTGGGAGGACATAGGAGGTCTAGAAGAAGTCAAGGAGGACCTTAAGGAAGCGGTTGAATGGCCAATCAAGACCCCGGAAATCTTTGAGAGACTCGGCATCAAACCGCCAAAAGGCATTCTGCTGTTCGGACCCCCAGGCTGTGGCAAAACTCTGCTGGCGAAGGCTGTGGCGACTGAAAGCGCTGCCAACTTCATAACCATAAAAGGTCCGGAGGTCTTCTCCAAATGGGTAGGAGAATCGGAAAAAGCGATAAGAGAAGTGTTCAGGAAGGCTCGAATGGCTGCTCCCGCTGTCATCTTCTTCGACGAAATCGACTCTCTTGTGCCTCGCCGAGGTCTAGGATTTTCAGACAGTGGGGTAAGCGAACGAGTCATAAGTCAACTCTTGACCGAAATGGACGGCATGGTCAATCTTGAGGATGTAGTCGTGATCGCTGCGACGAATAGACCCGACATGGTGGATCCAGCGGTGCTTCGTCCAGGAAGGTTTGACAGATTGATCTACGTCCCTGAACCCGATGAGAAGAGCAAACTCGAAATATTCAAAATCTATACGAAAAACATGCCATTGGCGCGAGGCGTCGACCTGACACAGCTCGTGGCAACTGCCAGAAACTATTCTGGCGCAGACATAGACGCTTTCTGCCGTGAAGCAGGAATGGTCGCTTTGAGAAAAGACATTAAGGCCAGCGAAGTGACAATGCAAGACTTTGAGGAAGCCCGAAAGCGTGTAGGACCTTCGGTAACGCCTGACATGGAAAAATGGTACAAGAGCTTCATGCAGCAAGCCAGGCAAGTTCAAAAACCAGCAACACCCGTTGCGTAGGCGAAAAATGAAAATGCCAATGCCCACAAAAACTTGGAAAACCTATCCAGCCTACTTTGTACTGCTGGATCTTCTGCAGAAAAAAGGCGCACTGCCAGACGCAGAACTCTTCGATGCCCTCACTGACGAGTTTGAAGACTTGGGTTTCAAAGACTTCAACGAACTGCTCATGCGACTTGAAATCAGCGGCAGAATCCGCCTTACTTCGATGTCTCGCGGAAAGAGACGAGTTGAACTAATCACGTAAGAGTTTTTCAGAAATCCGCGCGTGTGTTCTGATGAAGGAATCCGTAGACGCTATAGTGGTGGGAAGCGGACCATGCGGGTCTTTTGCGGCATGGAAACTCGCACAACTCGATGTCAGTGTAAGGGTGTACGAAGAGCATAAGGAAATAGGTGTTCCATGTCACTGCGCCGGTCACCTGAGCATAAAAGGCCTTTCCCGTCTCGGAACGTACCCCTTGCCATCAGGGGTTGTCGAAAACACCTTCAGAGGCGCGTCTTTCTTTTCAGCCACTGGCAAGAGGTTCACGGTTCACCTTAACTCGCCAGTCACCTGTGCCGTCGATCGAACCGTCTTTGACAGATACCTTGCAGAAAAAGCCCAGAATCTTGGAGCAACCTATTGTCTGGACTCAAGGGTTGAGAAGCTGATAGTAGAGAAAGACAAGGTAGAAGGCATCGTAGTAAGTCATCAAGGTAGCCGCGAAAAAGTCCATTCGAAGATAGTTGTGGACGCGGAAGGAATCTCGTCAAGACTACTGAGACAGACCGGACTCCGAGCACTTGACACTAAGATGCTGGTCAACGGCATAGAGGCAGAAGCAGAAAATGTCAAGGACACAAACTCGGACACGGTGGAAGTGTTCTTTGGAAAAGAGTATGCGCCGGGATTCTACGCGTGGCTCATGCCGAAGAAAAACGGAAAAACAAAGGTTGGACTTGCCGCCAGAAGTGCAGACCCCATAGAACTACTGAAAAAACTGATTACAAAGCACCCAGTTACGTCAAAGAAATTCCGCAACGCCAAGATCACTCGAACAATGGTTCATCCGATAACACTCGGCGGACCAATAACCAAAGCATATTCAGGCGGGTTCTTGGCTGTTGGAGATGCGGCCTCACAAGTGAAACCGACCACGGGAGGCGGCGTGGTCTTCGGGATGACATGTGCGGCAATCGCGGCTGAAGTTGCGAAAGAAGCCGTTCGCCAAGATGACGTTTCTTCACATTTTCTTAGAACATACCAAGAGAAATGCAACGAGACATTGGGTTTTGACACCAGAATGATGGTAAGGATGAGAAGAACGCTCGACAGGATGTCAGACGACAGGTTAGATAGCCTGATCGGTTTGTGCGCCAAGCTTGAGTTAGACAAGACGCTCAGAAATGTTAAAGAAATAGACCTGCAGGGAAGAACCTTGCTGCATGTATTGAGGAGCCCGCGGATGTTTGCCGCTCTGGGCTATTTCTTCTTTGCCTATCTTTTTGCGAATCTTTAAAATCCTTGAAAAACAGACTGCTACAACAAGGTTTAAGGAAGCATGTCGGACTTTCGCTACAAACAAATCATCGTCTTCCGATCGGACCTCAAACTCAGCAAAGGCAAAACTGCAGCTCAGGCTGGACACGCCGCCGTCTCGGCCGTCGAAGAAGCCCGAAGGCACAGGAAAGAATGGCTGGACGGCTGGTTAAGAGAAGGGCAGTGCAAAATTGCAGTCAAGGTGAACAATGAAAAGGCGCTTTCTGAATTGGAGACGCAGGCTAAGGAACTCGGGTTGCCTTCTGCATTAATTGTTGACAGAGGCTTAACAGAGATTCCTCCTGGAACGATCACTTGTTTGGCAATAGGCCCTGCGCCAGCAGAAAGAGTAGACAAGATTACTGGCACGCTTCCGCTCCTATGAGCAGGCGCAGAATTTGCTTGTTCCGAAATTGGAGAGAGACATCGGCATAGAAGTGTATGTAACGCGTTCTCCAGGCATTGGAGGAGCGATAAAACGAGATGTTGAGGATTTTGTTGTTGAAGAAGTGTTGGTTGATGGGTCCAAAGCGCATGAGAACGAGCTGAATAGTGACGTTGGAAAGTCGGTTATCGGATCATCCGATAGAAAGAGCAGTTTTCTATTGTGCACGTTTGCCAAGCGGAATTGGGACACGTTCATATCCCTTGCCAAAATAGCCTACCAGCTGGGCATACGTCCGTCGCAGATTCAGTTTGCAGGTATAAAGGATGCAAAGGCAGTTACCTCGCAGTTTATCACGATCGAAGATGGATCGGTCGAGGATGTTCAGAGTCTTCATCTGAAGGATGTTCAAGTTCGCCCAGTAGGTTACTTGCGCACGGCGCTTTCGTCATACTTTCTTCAAGGAAACAGCTTTCACATCGCCATCAAAACCGTGAATCACTCCGCTACAACGACCAGAAGAAAGTTCGTCAAGATTGCTGACGAAATCAAAGTCTCAGGCGGGGTTCCGAATCTTTTCGGTCATCAGCGGTTTGGCACCGTACGCCCCATAACGCATCTAGTTGGAAAAGCCATAGTCAAAGGTAGCCTTGAAAACGCGGTCATGCTGTTTCTCGCAAAGTCAAGTACATATGAACATCCTACGTCCAAGGAGGCTCGGCTCGAACTGCGGCAGACGAGAAGTTTCGAGAAGGCTATGCGGAATTTTCCCAAACAGCTGCGCTATGAGAGACTAATGCTGAAAAGTCTGGCAGAGAGGCCCAGTGACTTTGCTGCTGCGTTGAGGAAGTTGCCGCCGCGGCTCTGTGAGCTATTTGTTCAGGGTTATCAGTCTTATCTTTTCAACAAATCTTTGAGTGGAAGGATTAAGAACGGTCTATCTTTGAGCGTTGCCGAGGTTGGCGACTACGTTGTCAGTGTCGAACATTCTGGAGTTCCGATGTTGACGATGTTCAAACGTGTCAGTCATGATAACCGTGCAGAAGTGAACAAGGCTGTTGAAAATGGAAAAATGCGCCTGGCGATTCCTCTGATCGGTCACAGGCAGTGTCCATCAGAAGGTGTTCAGGGTGACATTGAACGTAAGATCTTGGAGGAAGAAGGAGTTTCCCCTAGCGACTTCAGGGTTGCATGTTTGCCAGAATTGAGTTCGAAAGGTGGACTGCGAAGTGTCATCGCACCCGTGAAGGATTTGTCGTTTGAATGTCTAAAGGATAGATCGGCTGAAAAGCTGCGAAGTCGTGTGAACCTGGATTTCATGTTATATCGTGGGTCTTACGCAACGGTCGTCCTAAGGGAATTCATGAAAGCACGAAATCCAATAGCAGCAGGATTTTAGCTAACGCGCGCGAGGATCTGTTTTTCAACTGATTGTCTTCAGAAGATCAGATCTGGTCACTATTCCAATCAGTTCTCTGCCTTTCTTGATCAGCACGCCTGGATTTCGCTCCAATAACGCGCGAACAGTCTCGATGTTCGTGTCTTCTTGCACTTCTGGAAGTGGCGGATCCATGATTTTCCTGACTTTCTCGCTTGCCACGTTTGTTCTCAAATTTCCTATAATATCCTGCTCAGTTATCGTGCCAACAATTCTGTTTCCATCGACCACAGGAAGCTGTGAAACAGCGTTTGCCACCATGATTTCGCTTGCTTTCATGACGCTGTCGCTGGGTTTGGCGAGGATGACGCCTCTGGTCATGATGTCCCTGCACTTTCTTTCCTGCCCGGGCCTGAGAACGTTGATGATTCTGTTCACGGTGGAGAGTCTGGGGTCAACTTTGCCTTGTTCAATTTTTGCTATGTGAGCTTGGGAGACGCCTGCGAGAACCGCAAGCTTTTTCTGAGTGAGACCTGCTTTAACTCTCAGCTTTTTTATCGACGCGCCCGAGATAGACAAAAATAACCGCCAGTTATTGATTCTCATAAATGTATACAGTAAAATATATATCTACCGCCATCCATACACCCTGAATCCCCAGAAAGGAGATTTACGATGCGAAACATCATCGTTGAAGACTTCAAATTGACACCGCTCGAAAAACAGCGGTTAGAGATAGTTGAAAGAAAAGGACTCGGCCACCCAGACTACATTTGTGACGCAGTGGCCGATCAGATCTCGATTAACCTGAGCAAGGAATATCTGAAAAAAGCAGGTGCCATACTACATCACAACATCGATAAATCCCTCCTCGTTGCCGGAGAAACCGAACCTAAATTCAAAGGCGGCACCGTCAAACAACCAATACTCTTCGTCCTCGGCGACAGAGCAACATCGATTATAGGCGATCAAAAAATCGACGTCTCAGAAATAGCAACCAGATCCGCCAAGAACTGGTTTAAAAAGAACATGCGCTTCATCGACCCAGAAAAACACGTAAAATACCAAGTCGAAATCAAACCTGGCTCAGTAGGCTTAACTGACATCTTCAAGCGAAAAGGCCACGTTCTGGGCGCAAACGACACCTCGGCTGCCGTCGGCTACGCACCAAAGACTAGAACAGAGAAAATCGTGTTGCAGACCGAAAAATACTTGAATTCTCCGGAATTCAAAAAACGCTTCCCCGAGTCAGGTGAAGACGTGAAAGTCATGGCGTTCAGAGACCGTAACGACCTTAAACTGACAGTCGCCATGGCGTTCGTTGACAGATTTATAAGCAGTGAGGAGGACTACTTCGACAAAAAAGAGAAAATCCTTGAAGAAATCAACAAATACGTTGCCGTCAACACCAACTTTGATCTCGTAGACGTACAACTAAACACCCTAGACCGAAAAGACAGAGGCCTAGGAGGACTCTACCTCACCGTGCTAGGCACAAGCGCAGACAGCGGCGACTCAGGACAAGTTGGAAGAGGAAACCGCGTCAACGGCCTAATATCCCTCAACAGACCCTTCTGTTCCGAAGCCGCAGCCGGAAAAAACCCTGTGAGCCACGTTGGAAAAATCTACAACTTCCTCACCTTCAGAATAGCCGAAAAAGTCTACAAGGAAGTCGAACAGCTTGAAGAAGTCTACATCTGGCTACTCAGCAAGATCGGCAGCCCAATTGACCACCCGGCAATTGCAGCCGCACAAGTAGTAACGAAGGGAGACGACAACCTCGGCAAAGCCAAACAACAGATAAACGAAATACTGGATAAAGAACTCGAAAACATCGAGAAATTCTGCATGGAACTCGCAGAAGGAAAAATATCGCCCTGCTAGATTCTTCAAAACATCCCGTTATTTCATCACCTTTTCCCCATCAGTGCTCGAGCTTCTTGATTATTACGGAAATGGGATTATGATCTGAAGACCCATAACTTGCGCCCACACGCCTCTTTGCCCCCAGACCCATTAGTCGGACTGTTCTACGCTCTTCGGAATCATCACGCTGTCCCTTCTACGTAACACAAAAACGGAGCCAGAACCAACGATTTTCCATGGACCAGACAGAGTTGCGAAACAGCAGATTTCCCCACTGTTTCTGAAATCAACCGTCTGTGGATAAAAAGCTCTGCAAAGTCTTATCACTTAGCACTGAAAAAGTAGTCCTCCAGATGAAGACAATGAAAGCATGGCAAGCCGCACGGAATGCTTTGGAACATGTCCTCAAAGCAAAGAAAGGTGAAACCCTCATCATTTTCTGCGACGACGAAAGAAAAGAGATCTGCGAACCTTTCACAATTGGAGCCCTAAAGATGGAATTGAAAACCCACTTAGTCATCCTGAAGACTCAACCTGACACGTTCCGAATAATGGTTCCACCTCAGGTCCACCGAATACTCAGAAAGGAAACACCTGACATCTGTATTAACCTGCTACGCGGAAATGTCGAAGAAACCCCCTTCAGAATAGAATTCACAAGAATGGAAACCGAGAAGGACAAGTCGCGAATCGGGCATTGCCCTGGAATAACCTTAGACATGCTTACCGACGGCGCATTGGCACTGAGGGGTGCAGACCATCGAAAGATGCAGCGATTCGGACGTAGTTTGGTGAGAAATCTGAAAGGCACAGTCAAGCTGGATATCACAAACGCTGCTGGCACAAAAATCTCACTCAGCGTCAAAGATAGACCATTCTTCACGGACACTGTTATCGACACAAGAATGACCAAATGGATGAACCTTCCAACAGGCGAAGTCACCGTCGCACCAGTTGAGAACTCGCTCCAAGGAAGACTGATCTGCGACATCGCTGTCGGAGGAATAGGCCCAGTGAAGGAGCCTGTCGAGATCCGCGTCAAGGACGGCAGAGTCGAAAGCGCCTTGTCAGCCGACGCCAAGATCTTGGAGAAGATAAACAACTCGCTGAAAAGCGATAGTGCGTCCGATGTTGTTGGAGAATTTGCCTTTGGAATAAACCCCAAGGCAAGACTTGTCCGCGAGTTCTTGGAAGCCGAAAAAACCCTTGGCACGGCCCATGTGGCGTTTGGCAACAACTCAGACATGCCATGCGGTAGAAATCGTTCCAAAAATCACATGGACTTTCTCATTTCAAGACCCACGGTGACCGCCCACAAGGGGGACAAGGCGAGTTTTGAAATACTAAGGAATGGCACGTTCACAGAATTCTAGTTGCAGATGTTTGAAATATTTAAATGCGGAGAGCAAAACCTAGTCATTAGCGAGATGAAACCCGATGGCTGAAAACGTTGAAGAGAAACTGCCCATATCCGAGTTTTACACGGTCGTTGATCACGTTACTATTTTCAAAAGCCAAAAATGGTGGGAAGCCGTCGTCATTTTCGAGTCGTATGGAAAGAGGGCTATAGGACTCTATCTTTGGCAGAAGAAGCAAGACGCATGGAAACGAAAACACAAGTTCAACGTCAGAAACCTTGATGAATGGAACAAACTCAAGAACGCAATAGAACAGCTTACACCAAAACTCGCTTCGAAATAGCCAGCAACCAAGACATATTCTTGATTCGTATTTCAGATCAAGATCCATGATTGAATAGTCTTATTAGCGCACAAACCACTAGGAAAAATCCAAGGCGACCAGTATGGATCCTAAAGAACAACACGCTCAGCAAAGCCCATCCAACGAACAGCAAGAATGGATAGAGGAAAACTGGGAAGAGCAACATGCCGAACAAGAACAAGCTCAGGAAGAGAAGACAACAACAAAACTGAAGCCCGAACCAAGAAAAGGACCAAGCATGCTGTATTTTGGGCCAAAACATGAAGCTGACAGAGCTATTTTCGTCAACGGCCTTTCCGTGGGTTTAGGAATCGGATGTATCGTGACTTTCATCGTGATGTGGATTGCAGTCTTTTTCACGCCGCAATTACCAGTAGGAGCAACCTATCAAGACTTGTTGTCAATATTCATTTATCCGCTGATCTACCTACTCGCAACGGGATTAGTCACTTTGACGGCGGGCATAGTGAGAGAATACTATACAGCCAAATTCAAAACCTGAGAAATCATCAAATTCCTTTTTTCAGCCCTGACGAATTGTTTTAATAGACGACAGTTTGAGACTATGTCTGTGGAATGAATGGCTTCTGGGCTGAAGCAGACTCTTGAAAAACTTGCGAAAGAAAAGGCTCCCGGACCAAACACGTCGTTTTCCACGTTTCATTTCTTGCTCGCACTTGAACTGATCGCGAAACAGGCGGTAGGACGCAACAAACTAGCAGAAAGACTAGGAATCGGAGAAGGCGCAACACGCACTCTGATAGGAAGACTGAAGGACCAAGATCTGATTTTGGTTTCGAAACCCGGATGCTCTCTCACGCAGAAAGGTCTCAAACTCCTCAGCGAGTATCAGTCCAGAATCAAGAAAGTCAGCATCGAAAAGAATGAGCTCACCTTTTCGGACCATAGTTTTGCTGTCCTAGTCAGAAACAGCGGAGAAAAGGTCAAAACCGGAATAGAACAGCGCGACGCGGCAATAATGGCTGGCGCTAAAGGCGCAACAACGATGATCATGCGACATGGACATTTGATCTTTCCTTCAGTTGATCGACATGTCGAAAAAGACTTCCCGAGAGCCTCCAGCGACATAGTGCAGTTGCTTGAACCGCGCGAGAGCGACACCGTGATAGTCGTGAGCTCTGACACCTCGGCGAAGGCCGAACACGGTGTTTTGGCGGCCGCCTGGACGCTTTTGGACTGCAACTGACGATAAGTGCCGTGGAGCCTTAGAAGGTGTATTTGTCGCCTTCTGCAAGCACACGTTCTATTGCAGCGTTGAAGTTTATCATTCCATCGTTTGTTTTGGCCGAAACAGGAATCAGCGGAGACTGCAAGCCAAGTTTATAAATTGCCAGCATCATGTTTCTGCTGAGCAACCGTTTTGTTCCATCAAGTTTCTGGTCAATCGCCGCTGAAAGAGCGGTCTTGCTTGCCGACCAATCGATAATTCTGTCAACCTCTTCTTGGGGAAGCAGATCGCATTTCGAGAGCAAGTGCACTTGAGGAAGCATGAAACGATTCAATACTGCAGATGAAAGAAAAAGATTTGACACGTAATTGAGCGGATTGACCGAGAAGACAGCGTCATACAGATAGACTATGGCTTTAGGCTCCTTCGTGAGCTCATTTGCGATATAAGGTCCGCTTGCTCTGAACGCGAACAGTTCCATCTGTCCCGACGTGTCGACAAGAACGATGTCTGTCTGCAGCTCCTCGATCTCCTTCGTGATTTCTTCAAGTCGGTCAGCCACCAAGTCTGCAGCCATTACCAACGCGCCGTTTGGACCTAGATGATACCGTTCCATCAAATCGGCAATATCAACGTAGTCTCGAACGTCGACTTCTGGCGAGTACGGAAGATCTGAAACGCCAGGATCCAAATTTATCGTTGCAACGTCCTGCTTGGACAATTGGAGCCATTTGCCAAATGCCGCTGTGAGCCGAGATTTACCAGATCCCGCTGTTCCTATTATGAAAACAATGAACATACTTCACTTGTGCACTCCTGTTCGGATAAACGCTGTCTAGACACTCAGACTTTCATTCTTAAGTAAAAGCCTTTTCTGCTTGAAGCATGTTGCCATAGACGCGCTTCAGCTACGGAAGTATTTTCATAACTCGACAAATGCCTTCTGCCGATGACTGAACGTGCATATTCGCGTGTATCCGGCTTTCTTGGCGAAGCCAACGGCCTCATCGAGATTCAGCCCGAGGTCTTTTGGTGCATGAGCATCTGAACCCAAAGTTACCGGAACATTGTGGGCGTGCAATGCCTTCAGAAACTGTAAATTCGGATAAATCTCACGGCAGGGTCTGATCAATCCTTTGGGATTTATTTCCGCACAAATCTCTGCTCTCGCAAGCGCTTCTGCCGTTTCTTCGTACACTTCGGTGAGATCATTGTCCGGTCTAAAACCAAAGATCTTTATGAGATCCGGATGTCCAAGAATATCGAACAATCGTTGATCACACAGGTCTCGAACAAGCCTGAAATAGTCGTCGTATACTTGAGAAAGGTTTCTCTTCGAATACTCCTGGTTGGTTGAAGGTTCATCAATGATCCAACCGTCAATCACGTGAACCGAGCCTATGACGTAGTCGAAGGGGTATTTTGGGATGAATTTTCTTATCTCTTCGACCTTGTCACGAAAGAAATCGATTTCTATCCCCAGCTTGACTGGAATTTCAGATTTTTCTTTGAGCTCCATGAATTCATCGACATAAGTCGGCATCTCCAGCACGAGGGAGTCTGAACGGTCATACAGGTGTTTCAACAGTATGTGGTCTGAAAAACCTATCTCACCAATCTTTTTTTCCTTTGCTACCGCCACGTATTCCTGCATGGTGCCTTCTGCGTCCGAAGAGAAAGCAGTGTGGATATGATAGTCGATAATCATTTTCTTGTACCGGCTTCAGCAGAACTGACCTCTCCGCCGTTGCTTCGAACGAGTTCTGACAACTGCAAAATGGCTGTTTTCAAGCATGTTTTTCCCGTATTTGGGTTTTCGCTTGTTGTCGAGAAGTGAAGCTCTATATGTGATCTTTTCCCTTCAACTTGCGCACGAGACTTCACATAAACATGTGATTTGACATAGACAAGAGGATTATCATGCATCGTTCTGTCGATCAACGGGGCTAAACTCGACTCCATTATCCCCTCAATGTAGAGGCTCGCCTCGTAGAAGGCTGATCCGTCCGTCGCGCCCTTGAGCAAAGGAGCAACAGAGTCGTCAAAGATTGCTTCCATTTCAGGAGGAACACCTGGAAGAGCTATCACCGTTGTCTTGCCCACTTCTGCCAGCATTCCTGGCGCAGTGCCAACAGGATTATTCAGTGGCTTTCCACCCTTTGGAAACGTTGCCATTTTGACCCTCGAAGGAGTCAGTTCAACCTTGTCGATTCTTCGTTCTCTTACAAGCGCCTCATACTTGCTTCTTACCAATTCGAGAGCTTTTTCATTCACTTCAAATTCCCTGGCGAGTCCTTTCGCGATTCCCTTCAGAGTCATGTCATCGAAGGTAGGACCAAGTCCACCTGTTGCTATTATGAACCGCGGTTTTCTCCTCAAGGCTTCGCGTATTGAGCAGGCGATTTCATCAACGTCATCACTGACCACGTTTATTCGGCGCACATTTGCTCCGAGGGCAGTGATCCGCCCTGCCATCCAATGTGAGTTTGTGTTCAACGTTTTTCCGATCAACAGCTCGTTGCCGACACAGATTATTTCCACTTCTACCTTCATTGCGAATTCCCCGTTCGACGGTTACTCAAAATCCGTTCGTTCTTTTATGCTGTTTGCTAAATTTCGTCCTGTAGAGCTGAGGAAGCGTTTCACTTTTTCTTGCTCAAATACCATTTCAAGTATTCTTTCTTCTGTTTCTGGCGCGCATCTTCTTCAGTCTCGACGTTAGGTCTGAGTTTCTCCCTCAGCTCCATCAGTTCCTGCTGGGTCACAGACAGACCGCAGCTCTTGCACACGTAGTGCTTCGTGGCCAGCATGTACTGCATTTCGCCGCCACATTCGGGACAATAGGGCATTTCCAACCACTGTTTCTGCCTCTAAGAGTAAAATCAGTTTGAGAAATAGCTTTCGCTTCGGTGAGATTGAGCCTTATGTTATGAAATTCACCAGTCCTGCCTGTTTGGCCAAACTGACAGCCCTCCCCATCTCCACATTCGTTAACCTTCTCCGTAGTTCTGGAACATCACAGGCTTGCCATTCAGGGTGATATTGGAACATTATGTTCACTCTTGTTTCAACGCCCAGAGTTTTGGCGATCCAGTCCAGAGTTGGTTTTGTGCAGCACTCGAGATGATTTGGCAAGACGAGGACGCGAATGATGATTTCACCATGTTTCTTGGCTTCAACATGATTGTCTGTGCATACTTTCCAATAACGAGGTGCGTCAGAGATGTTATCAGCACACTTTCCTGGACCATATTTGAAATCCAAAAGATAGACATCTGCAAAGCCAGTCAAGAGACGAGCCGTTTCCGGGCTGTAATAAGTGTTCGAGTTCCAGACAACTGGAACATTGATCTCGACTTGTCTAAACGTTTTGAACCATTGCTCAAGCCACGGCGTAGGCTCGCCGCCGACAAGATTAATGTTCCTGCATCCGTTCGCGCGCAACTTTGCGACTTCCAAAGCCAATTCCTCTGGCTCATAGACTTGCCCCGCTTCTTTCCACTGTGAGATGGTCCAGTTTTGACAGTGTTTGCAACGCATCGTACAGCCCATTGTGAAAACGGTTCCTGAAGGTACGAGTTCAGGCTCCTCACCCATATGCTGAAAAATGCTGGAGACTTCTATTTTGGAACCACATTTGCAGTAGCCTAATTCTCCTTCAAGCCTATTCACCTGACATCTGCGTGTACAAAAATGGCATGAAGAGAGAATCCGGCTGGCGATTTCTATCTTCAAATCAAGGTAGGATTTTTCCGGCTTCGACATCTTGCTCAACGCTTTTTCGCCTTTATCAATGGCCTGCTCGGTCTCATAGAACTTCTGTGTTAGGCTCGCGTGTTCCTGCCAAAGGTTCTCGATCGTATCATGTTCGCAGAAACTCGCTGAGAGTCTCTTGGAAATCAAGAATTTGGAAGTCTTCTCGTCACCCATTGTGGCAAAGTATCTGCTCAGGCTTTTCTTTGCCATTTCGTCCTCAAAGACCGCCGCAGCGTCAGGTCGCAGTAGTTTCCACATTTTGTTTTCAGTTTGATGCAAATATAAATATGGATCAGAAGATCGAGTATGGAACCGAAGGTCCGCCTGGATGGAGTTTGCCCTTAATTGCAATGTCATGTCCACATACTGGACATCGCATGTCCTTCGTCACGTTCCAACGGGTGATCGCGAAGCTGTATCGTTTGATCACTGTCTCGTTACAGTTCGGACAGTAAGTACTCTCGCAAGGATGTCCAGGCACGTTCCCGATGTAGACATAGTTGAGCCCAGCTTCCTTTGCTGACATGTATGCTTTCTCTAGAGTTTCCACTGGCGTGGAAGGAATCGTCGTCAACTCGAAGTCCGGGTGGAAACGCAACAAATGAAAAGGCGTGTCTTTCCCGATTGCGTCTTTGATCCATGTTGCGAGTTCTTTTATTCGCTCAAGGGAGTCTCCTGACTTGGGTACGACTAGGTTTGTGATTTCTATGTGGATGTTGGTGCGTTTCATCTCTTTCAACGCCTCAAATATTGGGGCGACTGCCGGAACGGCTGAAAAAGTCTTGTAGAACTCTGGATCTGCGCCGCCTTTGAAGTCCACGGTCGCCGCGTCCAAGTAGGGCGCTATGGCTTTTACTGCATCTGGCGTCATATAGCCATTTGTTACAAACGTGTTGAAGAAACCAACTTGGCGTGCGAGCACGGATGTGTCGTAAGCATACTCGAAGAAAATCGTTGGCTCAGTATAAGTATAGCTTATTCCTTGACAACTGTTCTCTCTGGCTTTCTTGACCACCTCTTCTGGAGGAAAGTGTTTGCCATTTATCCTTTTTTCCTGGCTGATGACCCAGTTGTCGCAGAACTGGCAACGGAAGTTACAGCCCACTGTTGCGACTGACATGACCATTGCACCAGGATTGAAATGGGACAACGGCTTCTTCTCAACAGGATCTATACCAGCAGAGATTGCTTTAGCGTAGTTGAGTGAGAAAAGAGTGCCACCGTCGTTTTTTCTTACGAGACAAAAGCCAGTTCCCCCTTCGTTTATGCGGCATCTTCGCGCGCAAAGATAGCAATTTACTTTTTTTCCGTCAAGTTTCTCGTAAAGCATCGCTTCATGAAGCGACATCTACGTTTCACCTTCAGCTTCTGCTTAATTATCCCATTGCGCAGTATAATATCTATTCTTTCGTTTCTACGCTTTTTCTTTGATTTCGAAAACCAGAGGCGGTGAGGCGGTTTTGATGCCTAATTCTATTTCCAACAAGCCCTCCAAAAGACCCGCCCAGATGTCAGATTCATTGATAAAAGGTGTTTTAATGAGAATATATTTGTCTTTCAGGTAGAAATCACCGAAACCCTGCACTCGTAAACGTTTGAAAACATCTGCCCACTTTTCACGTTCCTTAGTGCTTATGCCCAACGTCGTTTCGATGGATACTCTCGTTGCTTCTCCCATTTTTCTCCCAATTTCACGCCATTTATCTTTTGGCGCGTTTTGGATCAGAATATTCAGTAGCTCCACGTTCACAAATGCTATGCGACTTATGCCACAGTAGTATTCACCTGGAAAACGCCAATCGTAAATCATCATGCTTCTGTAGACATCGAGCATTTTCGAGATCAGGGGCTTTATGCCCGGTTCTTTTCCCTCACGGATCAGAGAATCGATGTAATCTCGCTCATCTCTGTCCAGAATTATTGTGGTTCTTCTTGCTGACCCTTCGCCCTTGCCTATCATTTCCTCGAGTTTTTTCTCTTTATCTTCCTGCATACCTGATATATCTCTCAGCATATTTTATATAATTTGTGTCCATGTGTCAGCATACGTAAACATATTCATGAATGCACCATGATCAAGAGCATCTTGAACCTGTCAACTGCTTTTAATGCATGCGGTTTGTGAGCAGGCATCACAATCATTTCTCCGGTCTTAACAATATAGCACTTGCCCGCGACAGTGACTTCTGCTTCGCCATCGACGACAAACACCAAAGCGTCAAACGGCGCTGTGTGCTCACTCAGCCCCTGACCCTTGTCAAAAGAGAACAAGGTCACTGTGCCAGTTCTTCTGTCGATTATTGTTCGACTCACAACAGAGCCTGTATTGTATTCGATTAGATCGGCCAGACTCACAGGATGACCTAGCTCTCGTTTGGAAGCGTCTTCTTTGCCTTGTTTCACACTTTCACACTCCACACACTTGGCGCGGATACGGCTTCTAATTGTGTTGATTGCGGGTATATTTCTTGCTGGTCTGTTTTACCGAACGGCTTTTAACAAAGCTCATGCACCTTTAGACGTGCCGATGACGAGCCTTTTTGTCTGAAAATGGTGATGTACTCTAGGGTATCTGAGGCAGAAACAAACTGTTCAGGAAATCACTTTCTTCTTGATCAGATACCACATCAACACAAGCCCTAAAAAGACGGCGCCAAACCCAACGCCACCCGAAATTATAAAACGCACCTTTAGGACGCTGTAAAGCACATAGACCATGTATGGTCCGCCGAACAACAAGATCGCCATGACAATTACCAATAGCATCTTCATGTATTTTGAGCCAATTAGACCAGTTTTGGTCTGAGGTTTCTTTTCTGTCATCCCCTAACGCCTTGCAGTGAGTTAAAACTAAGGTCTTCTCTTATAACCCTTCCTTTATCTCGTTACCCAGTGCTTTCATCAGAAATTTGAATACCGCGAAACCTGCACCGCGATCTGCCTTAAACCCAGTTGTGGCGCCCAAAAGACAAATGCCGTCCAAACCGCGTTCTTTGGCAAGTCCCAAGAGCAAACCCGTAGCCCCGACAACTCGCCCTTTACTGTAGATCACTGCGCCTTTTTCCATAAAATCCAAAGCAAGTCTTGCCGAAGTGGCGGCAACATACACTTGGGCCTTCTCTTCCTTGACGGGTGCGCCTCCAAGCGTTACCAAGAAGTTGCAGCCCTTTTTCTGGATAAAATCGAGCGTCTCGCTGCAGAGTGCATAGTGTGCAACAACATCATCGAAAGAAGGTTGTGTGTCGCCTGTCATTATCACGAAATCATTCTTTTCCGTAGGCGCACTGTAAAACTCGTATCTTGGCAAGTGGCAAATTCCTTTTGAACTCACTGAAACATAATCCGGAAAAGAAGGCGAGTACAACTCCGCAAGAGGCTTGGCTCCACTGAACTTCATCAGCAAATATGCCGCGATCTTGCCAACGTTCCCGAAGCCTGGAAGACCCTGCACAAAAATGGGATTCTTGAGTTCAGGACCAGGCATCTGACGGAGATAAGGTTTGTCCATGATTACCAACGACTATGTTCAGTAGGTAAACGATGTGGGTCTAAAAGGTTTCCATGTGCAGATACGCGGTTGGTTTTCTTCTCTTGTAATTGTCAATATTGATGGTTGGACCGTAGCCTAGTTTTTAAGGTGTAAGATGTAAGGACAATCTGAAATCGTGCGACATAATACTTTATTAAAGGCGCCTCCCAAGAAATAACGAGAGACGAGCTGGTAAAGTCAATGCAAAGCAGAAGACCCCTACAGTCAATAGTTCTGACCGCCCAAGACATCAAACGCTCATTTTTATCTCCCCGGCTCGTCGCTGCAAGATCAATCAATAAGTGAGGAGGTGGAAGAAAACAATGATTAAACTACTGAAAAACCGTTTGGCTCTGAGTACAGTCATTACCACACTCATAATCCTCGTGGTATCAGTGTTACTTGCAAGCATCCTAACATATTTCGCCATCAACGTAGTAAGCACGAGAGTGCAAGAAGAAAACCTGCATGTGACCAAAGCGCACATATGGCACAACGCAACGGCCACGGCGGGCACTTCAGCATACTGCGTTGCATCTCTCATGGTAATTAACACCGGCGGAAGAGACGTGGTGCTCAACACAATCGCTGTTAGAGGTCAGCAAAGCCCGTGGAACGACAGCACAAGCACAAACCAGAAATTCATAGCATACTGCACAACAACCGACCCGATCTCCGGCGACCTCAGCTACGTTCCAGGTTTCAACTACACAGGTGGCACGAACTACATGGTCGTCGGCAGCACAACATACAATTTCACTGTCGCAACGCGAGAACTCATCCTGAAGTCTGGCTATACCATGTTGCTCTACGTGATAAACCCAGACAGCATATCAGTCAACGACGTAGGACTCACAGTGGGCATTACGTTACATACGGCTCAGGCAATATATTACAGAGAAACCAACATACAAGCAGTCTCTTCTTCTTAAATTTCCTCACACCCTTTTTATCAAGTTTCCATCCTTCTAGTTTTGGCATACCTTTGGATGACTATGTGTAGCTGTGTTCTACACACACAATCTCATATCCGAATTTCCGATTATTGGTTGGTCGGAGATAAAAATGAGGAACATATTGAAGAATCGTACAGCACTAAGCACAGTAGTCACAACGCTGATCATCCTAGTGGTTTCAGTGCTATTAGCCGGAGTCGTAACATACTTTGCCATCAACGTAACAAGCACCAGAGTACAAGAAGAGAACTTGCACCTGACAAAGCAGCATGTTTGGTACGACGTAGCCAACAGCTCTGCACAAGCAGCCCTTGTCGTGGTCAACACTGGTGGTAGAGACGTGGT
>Ga0209253_10000740_pt1 | contig 28359 bp, 28 predicted proteins | sample FrelakmetBRP12BR_FD_187145 | JGI IMG/M metagenome (GOLD analysis project Ga0209253, IMG submission 187145) | Freshwater lake sediment microbial communities from the University of Notre Dame, USA, for methane emissions studies - BRP12 BR (SPAdes)... | ecosystem: Environmental > Aquatic >...
TGAGGGTCATGGAGGCGCACTCCCCGAAGAAGAGAGGTTCGTATTAAAGGAGCCCGTTCACTTTACTTATGCCATGAAGGTCTACCATTGGAAGTCTATTTTGTCCAGAAGTGTAGGTGCTCCGAAAAGGAATTCTGAGGGCACGGGTATCTCTAAAAAGGGTGGTAGTTGCACCCTCGGAACATCCAGGGATAAAGATAACCCATTGAATTCGGGCCGGAAGCCATGGTTTATTGACAAAAACAGTCCAATTCGATAAAATATAAGGACTTTCTTTCCCCCACAAATAATTAGCTCACATCTCCGATCAGGAATTATTCTGCAGGAGCACCTCTTGGACTCTTCGCTAAGGACACTCACTGGGCCGTCTCTGGAGCCCTCTTTTTCGAGCGATGGAAGGATTGGAGGCTTTTTATGAAATTAGCAAGGTTCGAAAGGAAAGGGTTCCTTGCTTTCCTATTCATATTCCTTATGTCCTCCTCGCTAGCTGGTGCAGATGCTATCGTTCTAAAAAACGGAAACAGAATTGAAGCACAAAGGGTTTGGGAGGAAGATGGCTACATCAAGTGTGATCATTATGGGGGTGTAGTCGGCTTTCCAAAACGAGAGGTCTTACACATTGAGCGGCAACAGAGTGATGAGGAGCTAGATGGAGTCCAAAAGAACGCGCTTTCTACCGAGAAAATCAACGTGAATTCTGAAAAAGCGATTCTCTCCGAGGTGCGCAAGCTTTATCTTGAGCTCATGAGTTTCAAGGACGATTCACTGTTCCATAAAGTAGGCTTCGCTTCTAAGAATAGGTACTCCAACTGGCTGGATAGAGTTGGCAAACTCAACGAAGATTCCCGTTCCAAAGGTTTGCTCAAGAAAGGGATTCCCCTCGAAGATCTCCGGGATCTGGGCCTTGAGTATTTCAAAAGCGGTGGAAAGGAAACCGCGTTCTCGAGATTTGCAAACGGGCAATTTCGCAAAGCCTTTGACCTGTGACAGAAGAGCCCAGTGTTCCGTTTTAAGACGAAAGATGGGGGCGGGAGGTGTCGAACCCACTAACAGGGCCGTCTGATAGTCTTCTGAGCGAGTTATGGCAAAAATCCATAGATCACATCAGGTCAGTGAATTCCCCTCCGTGGTGGTATTGGGAAGATATCACAGCTTTGGCGAGAGCGGGATGGCATCTCCGACTGAATCCCAGGAGTTCTGGCTGGCGTACGTTATATTCGGCCTGGACGGCACCTTACGTATCGCTAGTCAATAGTGTGCGCACGGTGCTCCAGGCAAGCGATTAGCAATTCAAATCATAACATCGCTTGGAACAATAAAGGCGGAGCATCGAACCACTCAGTCGAAAAAATAGATTCGCTGGTTTATGAGGTATTTTGATGCTGTTAATCCTCGAGAATCAGCGGCATCCAGGGCATGGCCCTGCTCTTCTCGCGTTCATTATAAACCGTGTAAGCTATTAGCTTTTGACTGATCGTAACACTGCTCCAATTGGTTAAATACTTTTCATAGACAATCGGCCCCACCTTTGGTGCAAACCAAATCCTTCGGTAGGCTGTATCTGGAACGGAATTCTTCGTAACCTCGTCCAGCATACGGACTCTGACGCAATTACCGAAGGTACCTGCTGGAACAGTCATGGAGTCATTTACGGATTCTACATAAAAGGTCGCCGTAAAATGCGCAGAACCAATATCTGCCTCCCACTTCCAGGTATCACCGACTTTTGGCTCCAACGCAATTACTATCAAGGGAGGATTCAGCATTATTGCCGGGTCCAGGCCTTCATTGCTCCATACCTTACAAAACTTTACGTAAGCGCTATCTTTGAAAATCCATCTCTTCTCGTTGTAATTGTCATCGGGAGCTTCCTGTCGATTCAATATGTAGGTTAGAGTATCGTTGATAGTTTCTTCCCCGATAATGCTATCAACTCTGTCTCCCTTATCTCCGTATGATGGGCTGTAAACCCAGCGATTCCCCACTGAAAGGGGGAAATAATCAGCTGATTCTGCATTTAGGGCACCAAGAAGGGTCAGCAACAAAAAGAGCATTATGTTGCCAGTGAAAGCTTTGCGCTGAATGGACATTCCAAGATCCTCCTCCGCGATTCAATACGTTATCCAATGCAATATCAAAAGGCGTTTCTTGCAGTATACTGGAACCGGCTTTGTGCGTCAAGGATATAGCCAGTCCAGCTGCGGGTTTGGATCGGTAGTTGAAGAAAAAATGGGTCTTAAAATTAGCACCCCAAGTCGATTGGCGTAAGAGAAAAGCGCCAGGTTACGACTTGCCCAATTGAGTCGTAACCTGAGGATACCCTCTAAAGTTCGGGTTTCAGATCAACCGCCTGATTGGAGGTTTCGTATCGCAATTATGATCTGCGGATCATGGGGGAAGCGAATAGACTCGCAAAACAAATCGTTACTTGGGAATCAGCCGAGCGGTTTTTTTGCGGCGACTAAATTTATTGGTTGGGCTTTCATTTCATCACTCACTCACGCTCCCAAGCTCTTTGCTGCTGCTACAAGTTGTCCGTGCGCATCGAACTTGAGGCCCATCTTTCCAACCCAGATGAATCCATGCTTCTCAAAGGCGTCAACTGCGTCGCCTTGCAAGCGCGCCGCAGCAAGACTTTCCTCTCGTGATATGCCTGGGCGGAATCGGGGTCTTGTCAAAGGACATTTGCTCTAATCCGCAAGAAACGGGTGCCGTGGCACATCAAGAGCTGTTCGGGCAAAGCAACGGATGAATGTCCTAAGTCAAGACCCCCCTCACTTTCCTAATCACTTCTGAAGAATTCCCTGATATCCCTTCCCACCTGCTTGAATGCTTCGCCAGTCTTTTTGCCCATGTCCTTGAACCACCCGCCGATGGACTTGCCCTTCTCCTTTGCCTGTTGGCCCGTATGCTTTCCCATCTTACTCAAGCCCTGACCGACTTCTGTTCCTCCTTTCTTGAAGGCTTTACCAACTTCTTTGCCCCCTTCTTTTATGGCTTGGCCGGTGTCTTCCCCCATTTGCTTGAAACCCTGGCCGACATTTTGCGCACCTTCTTTGAAGGCATCGTCAGCCCAGCATGGGAACACTAGAGAAAGGGCCATCACCACGGCGATCACCATAGCTCGCATATTTCCCTCCCGGAAAAACGTGTCAAGGATCGGGACCCTCCTAGAATCTAAGAGAGTCATTCAATCTAATATAACTTGTAACCGTTCTCACGTGCGATAATTCCGCCCCTCTCTACCAAATATCCAATCCCGGGAACACTCAGCTCAAGATGTCTGTTTAGGGGACATCATTTTATCACTTTCCTGGTTGGACCGAGTATCGTCTCACGGCATGTCGCGGGCTGCGCCTCGGCTAGTCAACTGTATTTGACCCATTCTAACACTTGCTGTGAGAATTTGAAACCATATTGACCTTCTGCAGATTCCGCAACCTGATTCAGCATATCCTCATTCGATTATGATTAGGTGTTGTAGCCTATAGCATTGTCAGATGAGACATAGGTTATGACTTCCCAAATGAAGCCTATCGAGCGGGCAGATGCAAGGTCGATCGCGGGTTCACTGTGGAGAATCGCAGGATGGAGGGCAGCTACGCCGCCACAGCGGATCGGGCCAGAGAGGAGATTGTAGCCATGATCCCCAAGGGGGCCACGGTGTTTCGTTGCGGCTTGATGACGGCAGCAGGTATGGGGCTGTGGGACGCGATAGCCCAGTTGCCCGGACTTGAGCTCATCGACCCATATCATCCGGGAATCTCCAAGGAAGAGGGCCTGGAGCGAAGGCGCCGAGGAATGACGGCTGACGTGATGATCGCCAGTGCTAATGCTATCACCTTAGACGGCAAGCTGGTCAACCTTGATGGTATGGGGAACAGGGTAGCATCTATGGCGTTCGGGCCCAAGAAGGTCATCCTGGTGGTCGGGACGAACAAGGTCGCTCCGGATTTAGACTCAGCCATCGCGAGGGTCAAACACTACGCTGCACCGGTCAATGCCATTCGCCTGGGTCTCCCTACCCCTTGCGTGGAGACAGGCTTGTGCGCGGACTGCAAATCACCCCAGAGGATCTGTAACATTTGGACTATCATTGAAGGCCACATGGTTAAAGACCGTATTCACGTGAAGCTGGTGGGTGAGAATCTGGGATATTAAAGCACTACACAGGAACTTCTTCGCCCGATGGCGAAAGTAGAAGGACTCATATTGATTGAAATTTATTTAAAAAAGCGTTGACTTGGTCAAGTATTGAGTTTACTATTGAACCATGATTAGGCTCAACATTCACGAAGTGAAAACCCACCTGTCCAGATACCTTGACAGGGTCATCAAAGGGGAACGGATTCTTATCTGCAGACGGAATGTCCCCGTGGCAGAGATCCGGCCCGTCACCACGGAACGGAAATCCCGGCGCCCTATGGGTCTTGCAAAAGGGCAGTTCCATGTGTCACCTGCGTTTTTTGAGCCTTTGCCTCCTGAAGTCATCGCCTCCTTTTATGGCGAGAATCCATGAGAATTCTTCTCGACACCTGCACTTTCCTTTGGATCATCGGAGATGCCCCCGAGCTTTCCAAGCGTGCTGGCGAATTGTTTGTTGATCCGGCAAACGAGGTGTTCCTCAGCGCTGTCTCCGCATGGGAAATCTCCGTGAAACATAGCCTCGGGAAGTTGCCTCTGCCGGAGCCGCCTGAGAAGTTCATTCCCTTTCAGAGAGAAAGGCACGGTATTGAGGCCCTGCCGCTCGAAGAAGAGGCCACACTCTATTTGAACCGCCTACCTTCATCCCACCGAGACCCGTTCGACCGAATGCTCATCTGCCAAGCTATTGTTCATGGCCTGGTGATACTAACCCCGGACGAACTTGTCACCCAATATCCTGTTCGGTCCCTGTGGTAGGGCTTTGCCCGGAAGAGGTTAGGGCTGGTGGGAGGCCTTGTCTGGTTCTGACTGCATGTCCCATCCGCCGCCGAGGGCCTTGTACAGGGCAACCAGGTTCGTCGATATGGTGCGAGTGCTCTGGGCTAATGCTTCTTCAGTGACGAAGAGAGACCGCTGGGCCTGAAGCACGTTGAGAAAATCAGTCTGGCCCTCGGTGTAGAGTTTGATCGACAGATCAACGGCTTTCTGGTTAAAGGCGACCGCATCCACCAGCGCTTTTCGGTGTTCCTGCTCCTTGCTCAAGGAGATCAACGCGCCTTCCACTTCCTGCAACGCAGTGAGAACCGTCTTCTGAAAGGTGATCAGCGACTGCTCCTGCAGGGCCTCTCTCTGTGCGATATCGGACCGGACACGGCCCGTGTCGAAGACCCGCCAGGTCACTGATGGACCAATGCTCCACAGCCGGCTGGTCCAGTCCACCCACGAGCCAAATTCGTTCGCCCTGAGACCGACCGAACCGGAGATCATGAACCTGGGAAAGAGGTCGGCCTCGGCCACACCGATCCGGGCGGTGGCTGCATGAACCCCTGCCTCGGCCTGCCGGATGTCAGGGCGCCTGCGAAGCAGGTCCGATGGGACGCCCACCGGCGCTGAAGGAGGAGCCGTTGGAATGGCCAATGCGGGCGCCAATTCCTGAACCAGCGCGGCCGGCTCCCGGCCCAGCAAAACGCTGAGGCTGTAAATGGACTGCCGGGCAGAAGCCTCCAGCAGGGGGATCAGCGCCGCTGTGGTTGCCACCTGGGCCTCGGCGTTGGCCACATCCAAACCGCTTGCGAATCCGCCTTCGAACCGCTGGCGGGTCAGCCTGGCGCTGTGTTTCTGGGCCTCGAGGTTCTGCAGGGCAATGGAGATTCTCTGCTGAAAGGCGCGAAGGTCAATGTAGTTGCTTGCCACCTCCGCCGTCAACGTCACGAGCACGTCGCGGCGCGCTTCCACGCTGGCCTGGAGATCGGCATCCGCAGCCTCGATGCTGCGCCGGACGCCTCCAAAGATGTCCAGTTCCCAGGCCGCATCAAAACCGACAAAGTACTGGTTGGTGGTCACACGCTCGGTGCGGCCACCCAACCTGCCTGTATCGGTCGTCGGGGAGATGGACGTTTCACTGCGCTGGAAGGATGCTGTGGCGTCAACCGTCGGGCCAAGGAACGATTGGGCAATTCCCCTCACGGCGCGGGCTTGGCGAACGCGCGCTTCAGCGAGCCTGAGGTCAAGATTGGACTCCACAGCCTGTTCTATTAGGGTTGCCAGCATGTTGTCGTCGAAGACCGTCCACCAGCGGGTCAGGTCTTTCTCTGCAGGGGTGATGGCGGGCAAAGGGGGTGGGCCGGCCCATGTGGCAGGGACCTGCACCTCCGGCGGCTTGAAGTCCGGGCCGACCGCGCATCCCAAGGATGTAGCAAAACAAAGTAAAATAATCAGTGCCAGGATGTATCTGAACCGCTGCTTTCGAGAGAATGAATAGAGCATATTACAGATCCTATGGCCGCATCCAAATTCGAATATCGAAATCCGAAACTCGAAACAAATTCGAAAAATCAATCATCCAATGTTCAAAACACAATTCCAGCGGCCTATGGTTTATGTCATTTGAATTTGGATCATTGGTCATTGTTTCGGATTTCGTGCTTCGAATTTCGAATTTTCAACCTCTCCACATACAGTTCATAAGTCACAGTCTAAGACAGTAACTCCAACGTAAGGACGACTTTCCACCCAATTCCTTATCATTCATATCGCAGGGCCTCGATGGGGTCTAGGCGTGAGGCTTTCCAGGCCGGGTAGAATCCGAAGGCAATGCCCACGCCGGCCGATACCAGCACGGCTGCGGCGATCGCAGCGGGCGAAGTCTCCACCGGCCAGCGCAGGAAAAGCCACACGAGATAGGAGCCGCCATGACCCAGCAGAATGCCCACGGCCCCACCGACCATGCAGAGCGCGACCGCCTCGACCAGGAACTGGCGCAGGATATCGCGAGCCCGAGCGCCGACGGCCATGCGCAAGCCGATCTCCCTCGTTCGCTCGGTGACCGAGACGAGCATGATGTTCATGATCCCCACACCGCCGACCACGAGCGAGATCATGGCCACGCACAGCAGCAGGTTGGTCATCAAGGTTGTGGTGGAAGTGAGGGTCCTGGTCATCTCAGTCATATCGCGAATGGTGAAATCTTCGGGTTCCCCCGGCCGGATACGATGGCGCTCGCGTAGCACCTCGGTGATTTGCTGAATGGCCGCGGGAATCTCCTCCGCGCTGCGGGCGGCAACCAGAATCTGGTCAATGTTGGCAAAGCGCACGGGCATCGGGCTATCGGCAGCCTGTACGGCAGAGCGCTCCGGATAAAGCTCCGGTTGTCCGCCAGGATAGACGTTGCTCAGGGTGTTCACGGAATCGCTGGAACCGCTGCTGGTGCTCTGATTGGCCGTGGTGAGAGTGGAACCTGTGACGCGGTACTTGACGGTGGTCCAAGGCGCCAGGAGGATGTCGTCCTGGTCGCTGCCCATCATGTTGGCTCCCTTGGCGCTCAACACCCCGACCACCCTAAACAACACGTTTTTGATGCGGATTTCCTTTCCGACGGGAGATTCTCCTTGGAACAGCTCCCTGACCAGTGTTTGCCCCAGCAGGCAGACCTTGTTGACATTGAGCACGTCCCGGTCGGTGAAGACCTCGCCTTCAGCAAGTTCGTTCCAGTCTCTCACGTCCAGGAACGCAGCCGTGGTGCCGAGCATGGTCGATGGAACCCAGTTGCGGTTACCGTAGACGACTTGGGTGCGAGCCCTTACAATGGGCGCCGCGGTAAGAACAGCCGGGCAATCCCGGAGAATGGCCTCGCCGTCTTCAGGAGTCAAAGTCGTTCGGCTGCCCACACCGAAGGTCACTCCGCCGCTGGTGGCTGTGCCCGGCACGACGAGAAGCACATTGGCACCCATGCTGGTGATGCTCTTTTGGATGGCCGAGGAAGAACCTTCGCCGATTTCCATCATGGCGATGACCGCCCCGACACCGATAACGATCCCAAGGGTTGTCAGCATAGCCCGCATGGGGTTTCGCCGCAGGCCGGTCATGGCGGTTTTGATGGCGCGGTAGGCCTTCATGGGTTGTCTCCGCTTTCTGAGGTCGAAAGGGCCGTCTCTGAGTGGGCTTCAGCAAATTTCCCGGCAATCACAGAAACGTCGTCCACGATGACCCCGTCGTGGATCTGGATAATACGGTGGGCATGCCTGGCCACTTGGGCGTCGTGGGTAACCAGGATGATGGTGATGCCGTCTTCCTCGTTCAGTTGCTGGAACATGCGCAGGACGTCTTCGCTCGTATGAGAGTCGAGGTTGCCTGTGGGCTCGTCCGCAAAAACAAGAGAAGGCCGGTTGATGAGAGCCCGAGCAATGGCCACCCGTTGCTGCTCGCCTCCCGAGAGCTGGGAGGGTTCGTGATGCAGTCGGTCGCCGAGACCCACCCGGGAGAGCATCTCCACGGCGCGCCGCCGAGCTTCGCGATCGGACAAATGGTCGAAAGTGTAGGAGAGAGGCATGGCCACGTTCTCGAGAGCATTCGTGCGAGGGAGAAGGTTGAAGTTCTGAAAAACAAACCCGAGCTTTTGGTTTCGAAGCAAAGCACGTTGGTCGGCAGACAGATGCGACACCTCCCGGCCCTCCAGCCAGTACTCTCCGGAAGTGGGCCGATCCAGACACCCCAAAATGTTCATCAGGGTGCTCTTGCCGGAGCCGGATGCGCCCATAAGGGCGACCAGTTCCCCCTTCGCCACCTTGAGCGACACCCCCTTGAGCACAGGAACAGCAATTTCGCCGAGGTAGTAGGTCTTGCAGATATCATTTAGCTCGATCAATTCCATGAGCGTGTTTGCACCTTGAGCGAACCCGTTCGTCGATTACTTAGGTCGCGCAGCCCCTCCTCGTGGCGGAAACTTCGGCGTGAAGGGATTGGTGGCAACATCCTCTTTGTTGTTGCTTTGGGCTTGGATCCCAATGACGATGCTCATCTCTTCAGTCAAGCCTTCACCTTGAACTTCGGTATGGATACCGTCGGACAGTCCCTGTTGCACGCGGATCGGCTTCACATAGTTCCCTTCCGGAATCCAGAGGGCCGTGCGGTTCGTGCTTGCAGCGGAACCGGCCCCGGTTTTTGATGGAGACACCGATCCCCCTTCCGGGTTTCCCTTTCGGCCGGCCAATTTCTCGAAGGTTTCGCGGGCTTCCGGAGCAACCTGTTCGGCGGACGGCCTCCAACGAAGGGCGGCGTTCGGCACCATCAGCACGTTGGTGCGGCGATCCAGTTCGAATTGCACGTTAGCGGTCAAATAAGGAAGTAACCGGCCGCTCGAGTTGTCGGTCACGATTTCAACCGTATAGGTCACGACATTCTGGGTCATCGATGCATTCAGCCGCACCTTGCCCACCTCGCCCTGGAAAGTCTCACCGGGGAAAGCGTCCACAGTGAAAGTCACAGGCAGCCCCTGGTGAATCTTGCCGATGTCCGCCTCATTCACCGCCACCCACACTTGCATGCGTTTGAGGTCCTTGGCGATCAGGAACAGACTGGGCGCGTTCAGGCTCGCCACCACGGTCTGCCCTATGTTCACCCTGCGGTCGATAATGACTCCCTTGACCGGTGACTTGATGGTGCAGTAACCGAGGTTCCGCTGGGCGCGACGGAGAACTGCCTCTGCCTGGGCCAGGCTCGCCTTGGCCTGCAAGATGGCTGCCCTGCCAACCGCGACATTGGCCACGGCCGTATCATAAGCGGATCGGTAGGCATCGTAGGTCGATTGCGCCAGTGCTTCAGACGGCCCGAGCTTCTGCGCTCTCTGCCAGTCTCTCTCGGCCTGGTTGAGTTTGGCTTTCAACTGCTCCATGTCGGCTTCCGCGCGCTGGACAGCCGCAGTGGCCGACTGGACTTGCGCCTGGGCTTGAGCCTCTTCGGCGGTGTAGAGCGAATCGTCGATTTTTGCCAGCACGGTCTCGCCCTCCACTGGGGACCCGTAGTCCACAGTCTTGCCGTTGGCATCCTTCCCGAAATAGAGAATCTGGCCGGCGACCTGGGCGCCCACGTTGATGACCTCTTCGGGCTGTACCGTCCCCGTGGCTCGTATGGAAACGAGGAGGTCTCCACGGGTCACCTGGTCCGTTCGAAAAGTCGCGGTCTGAGCATTTCCGCGCTGCAAATACCAGATGATTCCTAGGGCGACGATACCCAACACCACCACGGCTATAAAGATTCTTTTAATCAGGCGTTTTCGGTGGCCCGAAGAAGGATCCAGCGCCCGGGTCCGGGCAATGTCTGTTTCAGGTGCTTGTTCTATATTCATTGGGAATGTCCTATTGAACTGGCTTCTGGTTTATACCCTCTCCTCTTTGGAGTCGTTTGCCTCGCAGGAAAGGTTACAGAAAACTTTTTGTAACCTTTTCAGGGTCCATGACGACTTCAAAAGTAAAGGCTGAACTTCGAAAGGGCAAAAGTAGCATAACAGGAAAAGGGAAAGCAATGAAGTCAAAAGGCGGATGAACATTCCGGCCGTCACGGGAGGTTGAGCATTCCATGCAGGCAAGAAAAAGCTTCTTCTGTGCAGTCGTACTGACCGTTGTCGCCATCGCGATTCCGCACCTCCTCTTTGCTGATCATGAGGAACGCCGCAACAGGCAGCGTGAAAGACACCGTGACGGTGATCATCGCACAGGAGATCTGAAACCAGTGACCAATCTGGCGTACAAAGAACACTGTGGCGCCTGTCATTTTACCTATCAACCGGAACTGTTGCCCTCTGCCTCCTGGAAGAAAATCTTAGATGAACTCGATGATCATTTCGGACTGTCTTTTGAACTGGATCAGGAGGCTCAGAAGGCGGTCCTGGCTTATCTGGAGACCAACGCCTCAGAGCACTCCACGTCTAAGCGCGCGGTCAGGATTACGAAAAGCGTGGGGAGCAGTACACCCGTGAGAATCACCGAGATCCCTTACATCAGGGACAAACACCGGAAGGTTTCTGAGTCGGTCCTCAATCGGCCGTCCATCGGCTCCCTGTCCAATTGTACGGCGTGTCACAGAAGGGCTGAAGAGGGGAACTATGACGATGACTTTGTCGTTATTCCTGAGTAGGGCCGTGACACGGCCCGTTGCATCCCTTGGCCCTGCGATAGCTGCCCAGGCCGGTTCTTCCGCGTCAGGATTCGCTTCTTGCAGATGGTTTTCTGTGGTAGAAAGTCACCCATCGCTTAGTCGGGTGACCATGAAAAATGCAGGATGACTCGTTCAGGCCCAGCAATGCGGAAATCGTTCGCCAGGTTCTTGATGGTAAGGTCAATGCCTTTGAGTCTATTCTTACGAGGTACAAGGTTCAGGTGTTGAAGATTGTGAAAAAGCATGTGCCCAATGATGCTGTTGAAGAAACAACCCAGGAGGCTTTTGTGAGGACGTACGAGTCCTTGCCAACATTCAAAGGAACAGGCGATTTCAGTCAATGGCTTTCTTCAATCGCAGTGAGGACCTGCTACGACTACTGGCGTAAGGCCTATCGATCTCGGGAAATTCCTCTGAGTGCACTGACCGAGAAGCATCCACAATGGCTGGAACAGGTGATTTCACAAGGACCCGAGGAGTCCCTTGATGAACTTGAGTCTCAGATGGAGACGAAAGAAATTCTGAACTGGGCGCTCGGGAAGCTCTCGGCCGAGAACAGGATGGTTCTGGAACTTGTGTACCTGGAGGGACTCTCTGTGCAGGAAGCGGCGGAGCTTCTGGGATGGAGCAAAGCCAATGTCAAGGTGCGTTCGTTCAGGGCCCGAATGAAACTGGAAAAGCTCCTCAGGATAGTGAAAGAGCAGGGGAGGAAGGCATTATGAGATCGAGGGTTTCTGAAAACGAGTGTTTGAAAAAGGCATTTCGTGAAGCCTACTCGGCAAAGGAAACGGAGGAGACCGGGGATGGGTGGCAGTCTGCGGTCATGAAGCGCGTCCGCCGGATAGGACCCTTGACACCCGCTTCGAACTTCTTGCCTGCCTTCGAGCACTTCGTGTGGAGGCTTGCGCCGGTGAGCTGCCTCCTGGTGATTGCGCTGACCCTGCTTCTTATGAACATCGACTTTGGCGGCGGCAACGACTATCTCGGCACGGTCACGGTGGACTTGGAACAACCGACTTTGGTGGAAATCTTTGGCCTAGAGGGTTAGCGATGAAAAAATGGAGACTGATCGTCGGGGTTATCCTCGTGTTTATCCTGGGCTTGCTGGTTGGTTCTCTGGGAACCCGGTTCTATCACAGGGACTGGTGGTCGGAGCCTTTCGGGAAGGACTCCTCAACAAGAAGGGTTGTGGTCTTGAAGAAATTGACTAAAGAACTTCGCCTGACCGAAGCGCAGCAGAAGGAGTTCAAGGGCATTGTTGAAGAGACGGATAAGAAGCTTGAGGCGTTCGGTTTGGAGAGGCGGGCTGAGATCAAGACGATTCTTGATGAGAGCTTCTCCCGCATGAAAGAGAAGCTGGACCCCGAGCAACAGAAAAAGCTGGAGGAATTAAAGGCCAGGCACGAAGCGCGCTTGAAAGATAAGAAGAGCAGACACCACTTCCCGTGAATCCCTTGGGGTGCATTCCCCGCTGCTTGCGGCGGGGTCGTTCATGTAGGTTAAGCCTAAGCCTTTTTGAGAAATCAAAAGGGCTTTTTTCTATTTTTTTCTTGACACGTATTTTACCTAATGCTATTAAGTAAATCACAATATTTACTGCTGCAGATAATAAATATAACAGAATAACAGAAAGATAAAACACCTAATGCTAATAGGAAAAAATAGGAACTTACTGATGTCAGTGCGGTATTTAATCGGTTTAAGCTCCTTTTTATTGCCTGGCCTGGCAAGTTCTGGGGCTGATGTCAGCGGTGTTAAGATCTAATTACAATATGATTTCAGAGCGTTAATGAAATACATCCAGATATATTTGTTAGCTGCCTAATGGTTTTAGGATAACCTGAAATGGCCAACCGAAGCACCAAAGAAGATACAAAGAACCGGATCATCGATTCTGCGAAGAAGCTTTTTGCAGAGCAAGGCTACCAGAAGACCACCGTGGTGGATATTTCCAGACAAGCAGGTCTTTCCGAGGCGGCTCTATACGAATATTTTCAAGGCAAAGAGGATCTTCTTCTTGCGATTCCTGATCTGTGGGTTTCGGATTTGCTCACCGACGTTCAAGAACAGCTCTTCGGCATCAAAGGGACAATTAACAAACTCAGAAAATATCTGTGGTGGAATATGCGACGCATCGAGCAGGCGCCGCTGGATGCCAAGATCGTCTATCTCTTCCTCAAGACAAACGCGAATTTCATGAACACTCCGGTCTATGCCAATGTGAGGAAGCTCTATGCTCATCTGGTGGACATCTTCGAAGAAGGGAAAAAAGCAGGCGAGATGAAACCCGAAATGAACCCCTACGCGGCCAGAGACATCTTTGTAGGGACCATGGATCACATGGTGACGCGCTGGCTCCTGAAAGACATGTCCTATTCTTTGTTTGACAACCTTGAAGAGGTCTTTGCTCTTATGGTGAATGCTTTCAAGGCCATTGACTCCGGAGCAACCGTTTCAGCCCCGTCTGTTGATAAAGCGAATGGTTCTCAGGAAAGCGGCGGCGCGAAAGTGGAAAATGCTTCAGGGGAAGTGAGGCCCGAAGCTCCGAAAAATCAGGCATTGGCGTTGAACGAATCAACTTTACAACCTTAAGCTCGAACCGTTTAGTCATTAGTCATTCGTGGTGAATTTTTTAAGGAGGGTGAAACATGGCAAAGGTATTGTTTGAATGGGATTACTCGAAGTACCCGGGGGCGAAGAAGTTTCCCCACCTGTTCAAGCCCATTCAGGTTGGAAATCTGATGGTTCCGAACAGGATTGTGTATGCGGCAACGGAAGACAACCTCAACACTCACGACGGGTTTGTGACGGATGCGGATGTGGCCTACATGCGCAGCCGAGCAGAGGGAGTTGTGGGCGGCATGTGCTTCATGCAGGGCGTTTACATGGATCCTGATCGCAAGGGCCAGGGCTACGTCGGCCAAGCCGCTTGCTGGGATGACAAGTTCATCCCGGGCCTTAAACGCCTGGCGGATGCGATTCATTCGGAGAGAGCAGTCGCAGGCTTCCAGCTCATGGACTGCGGCCGCGTGGGCGCCGTCGAGGTGGACCATGGCAAAGGCCCGTCCACGGTTCCGCAGCGTCTGAGAATCTTTCGGCCCATGTATGAGATGAGCAAAGACGATATCAAGCTGATGATCAAGCAGCATTTGGATTCGGCGAAAAGAGGCCTTGAAGCCGGATTCGACGTGATGGAGATCTCGGGAATCGTCGGCTATCTCATTTCCAACTTCGTCTCCAGCTACACGAACAGAAGGAAAGACGAATATGGCGGAGACATCCGGGGCAGAATGAAGGCCGTGGTGGAAATCATCGAGGGATTGAAGAAAATTTGCCCCAAAGAGGTCCCCGTGGGAATCCGACTCTGCGCCGAAGAGCTTCTTGATGACGTGCGCGGCAACACGCCGGAAGAATCCATGATGTCCTACAAGATCGCCGAAGAGGCAGGAATCGACTACTTCAGCGTGACCGCCGGATGGCAGGAGTCCATCGTGCCGGTCATCAGCCGCGATGTGCCGCAGGGAAGCTGGCTTCACCTGGCCAAGCGCTCGAAGGAGAATGTCAAAGTGCCTATCATGATGGCTTACAGGCTCTTTGATCCGTCCATTCCGCACAAGGCCATTGAGAAAGGCGATCTGGATATCTGGGAGATGTGCCGCCCCATGATCGCCGATCCTCTTATGCCCAAAAAAGTCCTAGAGGGACGGGAGGAGGATATCCGCTGGTGCGTGGCGTGCAATCTGTGCCTTGCAAGGTTGTTCCGGGATGCACCCATGACTTGCTACATTAATCCCCTGTGTGCCCATGAGCACGATCCGAGATACACGAATCCGCCGCCTGCGGACCCAAAGAAAAACATCATGATCGTGGGAGCAGGTCCCGCCGGTCTGGAGTGCGCTTACATGGCGGCCCAGAGAGGGCATGAAGTGCATGTTTACGACAAGCGGAAGGAGTTGGGGGGCACCATCCTCGAAGCATCAAGGGCTCCTTACGGTGACGACGAGCTCATGACCTGCATCAAGTACCAAAAGGTTCAGTGCGAAAGGGCAGGGGTCCAGTTCCACCTGGGGACCGAGGTGACGGAAGAGCTGATCAAAGACGAACTGCCCGACAGCGTGGTTCTTGCCACAGGCCCCGTGTATCCAAAAAGCAAGGCGCCGGGTTTTGACAGCGCGAATGTGGTCAATGTGCTCGACGTCTTGAGAGGCAATGCCAAGGTTGGAGAGAACATCATTGTTTGGGGTAACAGGAAACCGGGCATTGGCGTGGGGCTTTTGCTTGCCAAGCAAGGTAAGAAGGTGACCCTTGTCGGAAAAGAGAAGTCAGCAGGCTTTGACATCAACCCGTCCTTCAAGTGGCGCTACATGATCTATCTCAGGCAGAATGGGATCAAGGCTTACAACGACTGTGAGATCGATGAGGTGAAGCCCGGCGAGATCATCGTGAAAACCTATGATGGATACCGTTTACCAGTGAAGTGCGACACGATCGTCGTGACAGAGCGAGTGCCGAACGAGAACCTGAAGAGTGTGGTTCAGGCAGAGGGTATCGAGCTCTTTGTGATCGGCGATGCCCTCGTACCCCGCAATCTGTCCAGCGCGGTACATGACGGATTTCACATTGGTGTCAGGATTTAAGGAGGTCAACCATGGCATTCGACGCAGAAAAAGAAATATCCAAATTGTGGGGTGACTTGCACGGCGCCCAGAGTGAAATCGGCCGCACCTACTTCAGGTGGCGGCAGGCGGCGCTGGCAGTTGCAGGGCCAAACGCGAACCCTCTGGAGGTCAGCCTGAAGGCTGCTGAAATCATCGGCAAAGAACTCGGCAAGCAATCCCTGCCGCGGCTCAACTTCCTGAAAGGGGAAGAGACCTGGCTCAGGAGCCTTGCAGGAGGCATGGCGATTCAATGGATTATGCAGGGCGCCATCGTGAAGATCGACAAAGGGGAGAAGCCCTCTGAGATTTTCATCAAATGGGAAAGATGCCCCTGGCCGTCCTTTCACAAAGAGTACGGCGTCAAGATGGAAGAGGACGTGCTTTGTTGCGACAGGATCCTCCAGAGCATCCTTCCGGATGTGAACACGTTTTTTAATGTCAATTACAAGATTGAGACATTAAAGGCCATTCCGAGAGGACAGGGCGTTTGCTTGAGAAGACTTTATAAAGCTTAAGACATAGGAGAATAGAAATGGCTGCACAAATAGATCCCAAGAAATGCACCATGTGCGGAGGGCTTATTCAGCCTCTTTGTATAGAGATATGTCCGGATTTGGCCATCAGGGTGCAGGACGGCCGCGCCGTCGTTACGGAGTTTCTGTGTGAGGACTGCAATGAATGCGGTGTGGCCTGCCCTGACAAGGCGATCAAATGCACGGTGGACAAGGTAACCTTCTAACAAAACTTGTTGCGGAAAGGGGTCTTGCCATTTCAGCAACCTGCGGGAATGGCAAGACACTCCTTTCGCCGGAGGTGCGATACCATGAAAGTGAATAAGATTGATCACATTTGCATCGCGGTCAAGAACCTGGACCAGGCCAAGAAGGTCTGGGAACCGATTATGGGTAAATCCAAGGCCGATGATGAATACATTGATGAGCCGGAGAAGATCAAGGTCGCCCGGTACTGGGTCGGAGAAGTCGGCTTTGAGCTGATGGAGTCCACCACCCCGGATGGGGATGTGGCCAAGTACATCGAGAAGAACGGAGAGGGCGTGATGCTCATCAGCTTCAACGTGGACAACGCCCGCAAGTCGATCGACGAACTCAAGGGCAAGGGGTATCCTTTCATTCCCGACAAAAAAGGCGAGATCGCAAGGCCTTTCAGGGATTGTGAGTTTGCCTTCATTCATCCCAAGAAGGTCAACGGGGTGCTCCTCGAAATCATCGACTACAAGTGGAATGAGCTCAAGAAGAAGTAGCAATCCCAAGAGTTAATAGTTATCTGTTATTTGTTGATCGGGAAAAAGCCGGTAGCCATCATGCGCTATCCGCACGGATGACCACGGTGAACGGATAACGAATTGCTAATAACGGATAACGGCCCTGTTGAGCGCAGCTCAATGGGGCCAAAACAAACAGGACCGCTTCCATGGGAAAACAGTACATTGATTATGAGGTCTATCTTGTAAATGTCGACCCAGAGAAGTGTGACGGGTGCGAGAAGTGCATCATCTACTGTCCGGTGGATGTGTTTGATTTTTCGATCAAGGCCTACCCGACAAGGCCTCAGAACTGTCTGGGGTGTCGAACCTGCGAAGCGGTCTGCAAATCAAAAGCAATCATCATTACGGAGATATAGGATTTCACCACCCGTCCCCGCGCTTCGCCGCGGGGACTAGAGACGCAGAGTGCACGGAGAAAACCTCGGAGCAAGCCAGTGTTCGCTCAAGGCCCCCTGACGGGGGCTCCCGACGCTGGGCGTCGAGAGGTTTGGAGTCGGCGAATGAAAGAAACAAGCCAGCTTGACTCTTTTATTCGCCGACTCCAAACCCCGTCTTGAGCGAACACCGCTTCATTAACCCGCTCAAGTGCTCTGCGATCTCTGTGCCTCGAACGAGCCTGAGCCCCGAAAGGCAGGGTGAAAGGCGAGTGGGCGGTGAGAAAGATTCATGCTGAGGTGAGTTTATGACTGATGCAATCATGATTATCGGTGCAGGCGTAGCCGGCATCAACTGCGCGTTGAATGCCGCCAAGTATGGCAACAAAGTTTATCTTGTGGATGACACCGCGAGCATCGGCGGCATGATGGCAAGGCTGGACAAGACGTTCCCGACCAATGACTGCTCCATCTGTATTGAAGCGCCGCAAATGTACGAGGTGGACAACCATCCCAACATCGAGATCATGACCAACACGGAAGTGAGAAAGGTAAGCGCTGCGAACGGGGGCTTCAAGGTGAGGCTCGTCAAGAAAGCGAAATTCATTGACGAGGAAAAATGCACGGGATGCGGGGAATGCATGAAAGCATGTCCTGTAACCGTTCCCCACGAAATGGACGGCAAGGTGGGGGGGACAAGGAAGTTGATTTACATGCCCTTCCCCCAGGCGGTTCCCAATGTGGCGGTCATTGATCCGGAGTGCCGCTCCGGAAAAATGCGGGCCAACGGAGCGTGTGTTGGAGGATGCGTGGTCGATTGCAGCCAGTGCCGGGAGTGTCCGATCGCCTTGTGTGTGGCCGCATGCAAAAAAGAGGGCAAGGATGCCGTCCGCCTGTGGCAAGCGAGCAAGAATATTGATCTCGACGTCAAGAGTATTGTGGTCGCCACCGGGATCATGGACGCAAAGCCACCCAAGGGCCTCCACGGCTACGATGTTTACGACAACGTGATCACCTACACCCAGTTTGAAAGGCTGATGAACGCCGGAGGACCTACGGCGGGACAAATCATCAGGCCGTCGGACAAGAAGCACGTTCACAAAATCGCGTGGATTCAGTGCGCAGGTCGGGGACTGGATCACGGCACGCCCTATTGCTCCAAGGTGTGCTGCATGGTCGCCACCAAGCAGGTGATCATCACGAAAGAGCATGATGCGTCCGTGGAGACGATCATCTACTACAACGACCTCAAGGCCTATGGAAAGGGGTTCTGGGGCTTTCACCGGAAAGCAAAGGAGCAGGGAACCCGATATGTCCGGGCCAGACCCTACGATGTCTTTGAGGTGCCGGAAACCAAGAATCTTATGGTCCGTTACGAAGACCTCGAGAGCGGGGAACTGAAGAAAGAAGAAGTCGAGCTCCTGGTCCTTTCTACGGGGCTCATTCCGAGTGAACGAAACGAAAGGCTCGCAAAGGTGCTGAAGATTCAGCTCGACAAGCTGGGATACTTCAAGGAGAAGGATCCCTTCATGGCCCAGCTGGAGACCGATGTGCCCGGTATCTATCTGTGCGGAGGAGCAACAGGGCCGATCGACATCTCTGAATCGGTCGTTCAGGCCACGGCCGCGAGCATGAAAGCGATCATCAGGAAGGGGGCGAAGGAGCGTGCTGGCGCAATTGAGGATCGGCCCGGAGGGCCTTGAGGAGCGTGCCGGACGGCCCTCAAGGGAAGAGGCAAACGCAAAAGATAGAAACGATTTTGCCTCCAACCTCAAGCGAAGCGCTCCTCAAGCGTAGCGGTCCTTCAACGGTTTTTGCGAGCGCTCCTCGAACGAAGTGCTCCTCGAGCGGAGGGATCGATGTTGAGCGTAGCGCTCCTCTTGCACTCTGCGGTTTGCCTGAGGAGGTTATTCTGTATTCTGAATTCTGTCTGCTGACTAATACAAACGCAGTTTTTTTGACATCTGGGAGTTCCCCCTCACCCTTCCCCTCTCCCCCAGCTTGGGGGAGAGGGCGGGGTGAGGGGGCTGAAGGGCAGACACTTAAAGGCGTTCGTATTAGTTTTGTTTGAGGGATTTTCAATGAATGATGAACTAAGAATTGGCGTGTTCGTCTGTGACTGCGGTTCAAACATCGCAGGGGTGGTCAAAGTGCCTGACGTGGTGGAGTATGCCAAGACGCTCAAGGATGTGGCCTTTGTCGATGAAGGGAAGTGGTCCTGCTCGGTGGATGCTTTGGGCTCTATGCAAAGGGCCATCAAAGAAAACAATTTGAACCGGGTGGTTATTGCCTCCTGCACCCCCAGGACCCACGAACCTCTGTTCAAGGCAACGGTCAGGGAGGCGGGGCTTAATCCCTATTTGCTTGAGTTCGTGAGCATTCGAGAGCAGGTTTCCTGGGTTCACATGAACGAGCCTGACGCGGCCACTCAGAAGGCGAAGGACCTCGTCAAGATGGGGGTGGCCAAAGCCGCCCTCCTCGAGGAGGGACAGGAGATCAGGCTTCCGGTGGGCAGGGAGTGCATGATCATCGGCGGCGGAGCGGCCGGCATGAATGCCGCGCTCAACGTGGCGGAGCAGGGGTTTAAGGCGATCATCGTCGAAAAACAGCCGCAGCTCGGCGGGCTCTTGAACAAGATCGTCACCATTGCCCATGAGCATGGCGCGATGCCTGCCGAAGAAATCCTCAAGGCCACCAAGGCGGCCATAGAAGCTCATCCCAACATCAAAGTGTACACTGGTGCGGAGATCGAAGAGGTCAAAGGCTACATCGGCAACTACAAGGTGAAGATCAAGGTCAATGGGGGCAGCGAGAGCTTTGACGCGTCCACCATCATCGTGGCGACCGGCATGAGGGAGATCCTGCCCGAGGGTCAGTACTTGTACGGGACCGATCCCAGGGTGGTCACCCAGCTTCAACTCGAAGGCATGCTCAAGAGCGAGAAGGTGGGCGATCCAAAAAACGTGGTCATGATCAACTGCGTGGGCTCGAAAAACGATAAAAGGGGATGCTGCAGTGTGGGCTGCCCTGTGTCCGTCAAAAATGCCCTGGCTCTGAAGAACCACAGCAAAGACAGAAAGGTCTATGTGCTTTACAGGGATCTCAGCATGGTGAGGGAAGAGCACTTTCATCTCGATGCCGCCAAAGCAGCAGGGGTGAAGTTCATTCGTTTCCCTGACGACCAATACCCTGAAGTGATCAAAGAGAACGGAAACCTGAAGGTGAGAGTTTACGACATCCTGAGCGGAAGAGAGTTCACGGTGCCTGCCGATCTCCTCGTCCTGACCGTGGGATTTGAAGGGGATGAGACCATGGAAGCCCTCAGGGGCCACTTGAAGGTTTCGAGCAATGCGGAAGGCTTTTTCCAGGAGCGGCACATCAAGCTCGGGCCGCTCGATTTTCCGACAGACGGGATTGCTCTTTGCGGTTGTGCCAAGAACCCGAAGATCTACAAGGAGAGCTGCGAGGAAGGCATCGGCGCGGCCATGAGAGTTTCGATCCCCATGAAGAACGAGCACATCGAGGCGGAAGGGATCGTGGCGGACATTGACCTAACGAACTGCAACGCCTGCGGGCTTTGTTCCAAGAGGTGTCCTTACAGCGCCATCCTGGTCAATGAAGACAAAATGCCCTCGGTGATGAAAGCCCTGTGCAAGGGGTGCGGCCTTTGCGCTGCAGACTGCCCGAAGGAGTGCATCACGATCGTCCATTACTCGGATGATCAGCTTCTTGCCCAGTTGGATGCGGCCCTGGAAGAGAACCCGGAAAAGAAGATTCTCGGTTTTGTGTGTCACTGGTGCGCACTGGGCGGCGTGGACATGGCCGGGGTGAGCAGGCTCCAGTACCCGACGAATGCTCGGCTCATCCGGGTGATGTGTTCGGCCCGGGTCCCGATCAAGCTCATAGAGCGGGCCTTTGAGAAGGGCGCTGCCGGGGTGCTGGTTGCGGGATGCGAGTTTCCGACCTGTCACTACATTACAGGAAACTATGCGTGTGAAACCAGGATCAAACGGGCCAAGAAGATCATCGCCAAGAAAGGACATGACCCTGACAAACTCTGGAACGTCTGGTGCTCTGCAGCAGATGGGCCCAAATTTGCGAATACCATGAGAGACATGGTGAAGGATCTGAAGCTTCAATAAGGGACTCTCATCTCTGCGCTCTCAGCGTCTCTGCGGTGAATCAAGAAGATGATTTGTCTGAAAGCTGAGCGCAGAAAGCTTTGTGCCGAGGATTAGAATGATGGATGCGAAGACAGCGTTAGCGGAAAAGTTCGGCGATGTTCGGATGTTTCGGACCTGCGAGCAGTGCGGGTGTTGCAGTTCGGCCTGTCCCATTACGGGAGTCAAGAATTTCAATGTGAGAAGGATCGTCAGGCACATTGAGCTTGAGCTTCCGGAGGATGTTGCGGCCACCTCGCTTCCCTGGCAGTGCACGACCTGCGGCCGGTGTGAAACCGTGTGTCCGAACGGCATCGCGATTCTGAATATTATGCGGCCTCTGCGCGCCATGACTCCCGAGGAGTTCGTGCCGGATGAAATGCCTCCGTGCGCAGCCGCGTGTCCTGCCGGAATTGATGTTCCCGGATACGTGAGACTCATTGGCCAGGGAAAACCAGAGGAAGCATACAAGTTGATCCTGGAGAAAGTTCCTTTCCCCGCGATTCTGGGAAGGGTTTGCATGCATCCCTGTGAGACCCAGTGCCGAAGGGGTGAAGTGAACCAGCCGATCTCCATCTGCGCCCTGAAAAGATACGCGGCGGACAAGGCCGACGGGGCCTTCCAAGCGGCCGCTCAGGTCAAAGGGAACACAGGGCGAAAGGTGGCTGTGATCGGGTCAGGGCCCACAGGTCTTACCGCAGCCTTTTATCTGAGGAAGAAAGGTCATGACGTGACAGTGTTTGAATCAAAATCAAAACCGGGCGGCATGATGAGATATGGCATTCCTTTCTACAGACTGCCCGAGGATGTCCTTGACAAAGAGATCAACCAGGTTCTGAGCACGGGCATCAAACTCGAAACGAACAAGAAAGCAGGCAAGGACTTTACGCTCGATCAGTTGAAGAAAGATGGTTTTGAGGCGGTCTTCATTGCCACCGGTCTTCAGGAGAGCCGAAAGATCGACCTTGAAGGCGCGGGCATGCCGGATGTGTTCTGGGGGGTGGATTTCCTGAGAGACGTCACGGATAGGAAAGATATCCGTCTTAAAGACAGGGTTCTGGTGATCGGCGGCGGCAATGTGGCGGTGGACGTAGCGCTCACCGCATTGCGGGTCGGCGCAAAGGAAGTGACCATGGCCTGCTTGGAGAGCAGGGAAGAGATGCCTGCAAGCTCGTGGGAGATTGACCAAGCCGTCCAAGAAGGCGTGAAGCTCATGCCCTCCTGGGGCCCGCATCGGATCATTGGGGACGATGGGAAGATCAAGGCTGTTGAACTGGTCACATGCACCTGTGTCTTTGATGAAAAAGGAGCCTTCTGCCCGGCCTTCGGAGAGGCAAAGGAAACCGTGGAAGCAGACCAGGTCATCCTGGCCATCGGCCAGGCTGCGGACCTTTCCTTTCTGTCGGGCGACGGTCAGATCAAGTGTGAAAGGGGCCTGATCACGGTCAATCCTGAAACGCAGGAGACCGGGATGGCCGGCGTTTTTGCAGGTGGAGATGCGGGAAAAGGCCCGGGGGCCATTATCGATGCGATCGCAGCCGGAAGGCGAGCCGCCACGGCCATAGAAAAATTCCTGGGCGGCGACGGCGCCATTTCAGAGAGGTACGCGGACAAGGCGGATACCGGGTCCTACGCAGGCGCAAGGGATCGCGGGTTTGCCGACCTCGTCAGGGGAACGGCTCCTCACCTGACGTTGGAAGAGAGGAAGAGCAACTTCAAAGAGGTGGACCTTTGCTTCAGTGACGAGCAGGCAGTGAGCGAAGCAAAGCGCTGCCTCCAGTGTGACCTGGAGATCAAACTCGCCAAAGCCATGCGTTCCTAACGGAAAGTAAGGACTGAGCGATGAGTAACGAGGACTGAGCGGATTTCCAAAGAGATCTATTTTACTCCTTTCTCAGTCCTCAGTCCTCATGACTCATTACTTTGTTGGGGCGCCATGCGCTGAACCCATTCTCATGCGGAACATCTCGATCACCCGGGCCTTCTGATCCTCGTCCAGAAGGTTGTAGAAATCCACAAACCGCTCGATGGGTTTCGAAACCATGTCCGGGATGTGCTGCGCCCGCTCTTTGATGAGACCGGCCAGCGCATTCATATCAGGGTTTTCTTTGTTCATCTCCGCTTGCACGATCCCGTGGAAGTCCTTTCTCTTTTCAATGGCATCGGCGATGCCTTCCCTGACCTCCTCCTTAAGCTTTTCATATTCCTTCTTCTGAGCTTCGTTGAGATTCAAGTCCTTCACGTGCCGATCCATTTTCCACATAATAAAATCGGCGACGTCCCCGCCGTGAGGTCCCGGATGACAGCCCATGCCGTGAAAGCCGGGAGCAAAGCCCCTCGCCCATGATCCCTTAGGCCCATAGGCCATGGTGGCGCCGATCCCCACCAGAACCGCGAGGGACAGAATAAGTGCTCCGATGATGGTTTTTTTTCGTCTGCTCATTTTCTTGTCCTCCTTTCATTTAGTATTTTGTTGGTGATCTCGCGAGCTTGTGAATATAGTAGTTCCGAATTGTAAAGAGTGTTTTTCCAATCTGTAAAAAAGTATTGAAAAGATGTAAAAGCTTGTAAAAAGAGGGCGCCTTTATGGGTAATAAGGTTCTGCTCGTCGACGATGACGAGAAGCTTCGGAAGCTTGTGACAGAGTATCTGGAGGGGTACGGATTTCAAGTCAGGGCCCTCCCGGACGGGCTATCCGTGCTTTCAACGATCCGGAACGAATCTCCGGATATCGTCATTCTCGACATCATGCTGCCGGGAAAAGACGGCCTGGAGGTGTTGAAAGAAATCCGTTCGGAACTCTCCGTGCCCGTGATTATGCTGACCGCAAAGGGTGACGATGCGGATCGTATTGTGGGCCTGGAGTTGGGGGCCGATGACTACCTGCCGAAACCCTTTAATCCCCGTGAACTGTTAGCCAGGATCAAGGCTGTGACCCGAAGGATACCGTCTCAGGGTTTGGGCGGAGCCGTCTCAGAGGGCGCGACGTCTCAGAGTATCCAACGCCAGCTCAAGGCTATCTTGAGTGCGGACGTGAAAGACTACAGCCGTCTCATGTCTCAAAATGAGATGTGGACCATTCAAACTCTGAAGGACTACCGTGCTCTGATTGCTTCGCATGTTCGCAGTCACCAGGGAAGAGTTGTAGACTCTCCCGGGGATAACCTCCTTGCGGAGTTCGGGAGCGTGGTTCACGCCGTTGAGTGTGCGGTCGAGATTCAGAGGAATCTGAGCAGCAGGAACACCCCTCTTCCCGATGAGAAGAGAATGGAGTACCGCATTGGCGTGAATCTGGGGGACGTGGTTATTGACAGGGGGAAGCTTTATGGCGATGGAGTGAATATCGCTGCGCGAATAGAAAAACTTGCTTGCCCCGGGGGCATTGCTATTTCCGGCATGGTCTTTGATGAAATCGAAAACAAACTTCCTTTAAGTTGCGAATATGTGGGAGAGAACACCGTGAAGAACATCCTGAAACCCATCAGGGTGTATCGTATTAGGATTTGATCAACCTTGGGACACGGCATTTTACAAAAAGAAGCCTTCGGGCCGGTTTGTCAAAAAGTGTTAAGGGAGTGTAAAAGTTTGTAAAAAGGGGTGACATCCATGGGCAAAAGGGTTCTACTTGTAGATGACGACGAAAAACTCCGCAAACTTCTCAAGGAGTACCTGGAGGGGTATGAATTCCACGTTTTCACGCTTTCAGACGGTGAAGCCGTGCTGAACTCCATTAGGAAAGAATCGCCGGAGATCGTCATCCTTGACATCATGCTCCCAAAAAAAGACGGCCTGGAAGTGTTGAAGGAGATCCGGGCGGTATCCCGTGTCCCGGTCATCATGCTCACGGCCAAGGGGGAGGAAGCGGACCGGGTGGTCGGACTAGAGCTCGGTGCGGATGACTACCTCCCAAAACCCTTCAGCCCCAGAGAACTCCTGGCGAGGATAAAAGCCGTGCTGCGAAGGCTGGAGCCGGCATTGAAACCAACCACGGGCGTCGATGAGGGGCTGCGCGTTGAGGCAGGCAATCTTGTGCTCGACAAGGCGAGACAGACCCTTCTGATGGAGGGAAAGGAGGTTCCCCTCTCTTCCACGGAATACAGGGTGCTCAAGGTGTTGATGGAGAATCCCAACAGGGTCCTGAGTCGCGATCAAATTATGACCCTGGCGCGGGGAAAGGACTTCATGGCCTTTGACAGGAGCATTGACGTGCATATCAGCAAGCTGAGGGCGAAGCTTGAATCAGACCCGCGGTCTCCCAAACGGATCAAAACCATCTGGGGAAGCGGATACATGTTCGTGCACTCAACATGAAACCGAGCAAAATCTATATCAAGATATTTTTTTCCTTTCTTCTGATCCTCATCGTGACGGAAACCCTCATCTTTGCCCTTTTCGGGATCATCGTCGGCAGGTACTTCCAATCGGAAATCGATCATTATGCATCCGCCCAGGTCATGATGGTCAAGGAGATCATTGACAACAAGATTAGGACAGCACCGGACGTCGAGCTGACGAGGAACGAATCCTTGAAGGACTTCATCCGGAATTGGGGACAGGTTCTGGGCGCACAGGTCTGGTTACAGGATTCGGATGGTAAACTGGTGGTGAAATCTTTTTCCGGCGACCTGCCCACGGAGCAGACCGAACTCCAGGCGGGGCAATGGAGGGACTTAGGATCTTTCAAATTTTACCACGGACACAGGAAAAGTCCCAGGCTTTATGCCGTTGTTCCCATCAAGTTCAAGGATGAAAAAAGCGCCGAGCTCCATGTGCTTTTTGTCAGGAGGGAGTTTTCCCATCCGGAAGAAGGGTTCGGCTTGGGCCAGGGGATCATCGGCGTGGTGATCGCACTTCTAGTGATGCCAGTATCAAGGCTGATCTCCAAGCCGATCAACGAGCTCAGGCACTCGGCCCAGCGTATTACGGAAGGGGATCTGTCGCACAGGGTCACGGTGAAAAGGAAAGACGAGATCGGCAAGCTTGGGCGAGCCTTCAACCATATGGCGGACCGCCTGGAGAAAATGATTCGCGGTGGCAGAGAGCTCACTGCACACATCTCTCACGAACTCAGGACGCCACTGGCGCGGATTCGTATCGCGGAAGAGATGCTCAGTGAGAAGCTGGAGCAGCAGAATGACAAGGATCTGGACAGATACCTTAATGAAATTCGAGAAGATGTCGCTGAACTGGATGACCTCATCGGCCGCATTCTGATGCTGTCCAAACTTGATCTCAAGGAGAAGCCCTTAAGTTTTCAAGCGGTGAATCCCGTGGACCTGATGGAGGTGCTTCTCAACCGGCTAAAGCCGGCCTTGGACCAGAGAAATCTACACCTGACGACGGATTTCTCCTTTGAGCCGCCTTTGTGGGGAGATCCGGATGCACTGCAAACGGCCTTCTCTAACCTGCTTGAAAATGCAATCAAGTATTCACCATCAGGCGGCCGTGTGAGTGTCGAGATAAGAGCAGTTGGAGGCGACATAGAGGTCCTTGTGACCAATACGGCTGACAAGATCCCGGAAAAAGATCTGGAGAAGATCTTTGAGCCCTTTCACCGAGTGGGAACAAAGAAGCAAGCCGGCTTCGGGCTGGGTCTCGCCATTGTGAAAAAGACCATTGAGGCCCATGGGGGGATCATCGAGGCCGGCAGTGGGGAGGAAGGATTCAGAATAGGAATAAGGCTGCCGCGAAACCCAACGGAAGAAGGGGTGTAGGAAATTGGCTTTTTCATAGCGAGCGGGGTTTAGAATGATCTGAATTCTTCAACCGCCTTTTTCTCGAACAAGAAGCTCATGAGCAAAATACCGAGACCCAGGGCCACCACAAAATAACCCCCTGCCATAAATCCACCGGTCCAATCAAATAGCATTCCCAGCAGAAAAGGGCTCGACTGAGGGTCATCTGCTCTCCCATTGAAGGAAAATCTTCCCTGCTTCATAAAAGCGTTTCATCCTTGATCGAACAACAGATCGAAAATCCGCATTCATAGCAGCATCCTTAAATACATTCAAGGGTCGGCGGCCCTTAAAAGCCCTCAGCTTAATTCCAAGTATCTTAAGAGCTTTTGCTGACAGCTCCTAAGCAACTGGCTCCAGCGGTCATTTGAAATCCCCTCTGTCTCCCCTTTACAAAGGGGAGGACTCGTATCGGTTTCCCCCTTTTGAAAAGGGGGAGTAAGGGGGATTTGGCCTACCGGACGCAAGAGAAAGGTTCTTTCATTAATGACTCCGAAGCCGAAGCCTCGGAGTCGGTTGCTGATTGCTGATAGCGCGAAATGAGCACTCGGTAACTTCTTGAATTTATGGTATGGGCCGGGGTAGGATGGTCGTCTCATTTTGGCTGATTTAAAGGGAGGAATAATTCGAATGAAAACGAGAAGGCTTGGAAAGAACGGTCCCACTGTGTCGGCCCTGGGGCTGGGGTGCATGGGGATGTCGGAGTTCTACGGTCCCCGTGAGGAAGCTGAGTCCATCGCCACGATACACCGTGCCCTTGACCTGGGAATCACGTATCTCGACACGGCGGATGTGTACGGCCCGTTCACAAACGAAGTACTGGTGGGCGGAGCGATACGAGGCAGGCGAAATCAGGTGTTTCTCGCCACCAAATTCGGGATCCTCAGGAGTGAAGATCCTAATTACCGAGGCGTCAGCGGCAGGCCGGAGTACGTGAAGCAGTCGTTCGAGGCGAGTGTCAAGCGCCTTGGGGTTGATGTGGTCGATCTCTATTACCAGCACCGCATTGATCCCAATGTGCCGGTGGAGGACACTGTGGGAACCATGGGGCGGCTCGTAAAGGAGGGAAAA
>Ga0209253_10000741_pt1 | contig 28357 bp, 28 predicted proteins | sample FrelakmetBRP12BR_FD_187145 | JGI IMG/M metagenome (GOLD analysis project Ga0209253, IMG submission 187145) | Freshwater lake sediment microbial communities from the University of Notre Dame, USA, for methane emissions studies - BRP12 BR (SPAdes)... | ecosystem: Environmental > Aquatic >...
AATGTATATTCCATTAAGAATTACTCCTTAAGGACATTCTTTGGGAGGACGATTTTTATCTCACATTTGTCCTTACCTGAGATAATTGAAGAATCCACTTCTGCTTTCACCTCACGACTGAGATATTTTTCGAATATGCACCTGTAAAATCCCGTAGAGCAATTGCTGGGATAAGTTCTTTTGATCGGTTCACATAATCGCAAACACATTTAAACAGACGAGCTGTGAGAATATTACCATCTCTCTTCAATCCTTAGGCAATCCGCCCTAGAAATGAAGTCCATCATTTATCCAAATAGTCAATAAAATCTTCTATCGATTGAACTGAATCGGGAATATCCCCCAACATTCCTATTCGATGCCTATCATAGGATCTTCGACTGCGGATCTGCATGCGAAACTTTACTAACATGGGGTCCACTTCATTATTCAATTTATCCATCACTTTCTTAACCAACTGTGCTCTTTGTTCAGGTTCCAATACCCATCCCTCTCTGAGAGTTTTAAAGGTCCAATCCTGAATCTTATCCTTCGTTATATTCTTAAAAACAATATCTATAGTACTCAATATTGGTTTTTGGATATGATCTCTATGGGTACATATAAATCATGGGGATCTATTCGAGTTTCTTCGTTCTAAGTCTAACCTTACATGAAGCTCATCGCACCGTTTGTACCACAATTGTTCATATTCTTCATGAGACACTATTCTTTTCGCTAAATCGGTAATTGATCTTACACCTTCATCTTCACACCAGCGAACACAGTTCTCATAAGCGTTCCAATCGAGATCTTCATATTCCCAATACACAGGAATGGTTTTTTCCCCTAAAAGATATAATGCCACTGCTCGAGTATGCCCATCTACGAATATAGTTTTTCCGTTTATCTCTTTAATGGGAATAAGTATTCCAAGACTTCGATTTTTCGGATTTAGTGATTTTTGGACTTCTTGAAGTTTTTTTTTACTAATATATAACTGACTGGGTTGGATACTCGTAATGTCCACGTGAAAGATCTCTACCATATGAGAAATAAATAGAATTGATTATTCAAGAGATTTTTCAATTCTCTGGATAGGAAATAAAGTTTAATAATTTTATTTTGCTTTTACTGAATGATATACCATGAATGGATATGAACAAGCTCAAATGAGAATCAAAATTGCCAAAAGAGGTAAAATCATGATAATTTTAGGGCTTATAATTATTGTAACCGGAATCATCCTAGTAGTTAGTGGAATTACTTCTCAAGGATTATTTGGATTAACCGTAGCTGGTGGATTCTCAATTGTTATTGGATTTGCGATCGCGGGATTTGGAGGACAATTTTTGTTTGCTTCGAAAGCGGGAAAAATTACACAGTATTTTGCCAAGGAATCTTCTCCTGCAATGAAAACCACTTCAGAAGCTGTAGCAGATGGGATTGCGAGTGGATTAAAGAAGCATGGAATGGGAATCGGTCAAAAAGAAGTAATAAAAGTAAAATGTAGAAATTGCGGCTATTTAGAAACGGAAGATGCCGAATTTTGTAGTAAATGCGGGAAATCCCTCTAAATCTATTTTTCTTTATTGTTTGAGAAAAAAAATTTGTATCAATAAAGCGGGTATTTTCCAAATTTAGATAGCCATAAAACCTTTTATAATTCAAATTTCATTTAAGTGGATGATGTGATATGAACCGATATGAAGGACAATCCGAAGAAAAAGAACGATATAAAAAACGCAGTCATATTTTTATTAGTGTAGGACTCTTAACAATGGTTTCGGGAATAAGCTTATTTGTTTTGGCCATCATAATAGGAGATTTTGAAATATCACCGGCTTTGGCAATCCCAGGGATGTTTATCGCAGCTGCCGGATTTGTTCTTGCAGTTGTTGGGAGCCATTTCAGGTTTTTAGCAAGGACGGGAGAAATTACGAGTTACATTGCAACTGAAACTAGTCCAACAATGAAAATTTCATCCGAATCGATCACAGATGGAATTGCTTCTGGATTAGAAAAACATAATATTGAAATCGGTCAAAAAGAAGTTGTAAAGATTAAATGTCGCAATTGTGGTTATTTGGAAACCGAAGATGCCGAATTTTGCTCGAAATGTGGTCAACCAATGTAGACAAACCAAATGATGTAATTTAGACCATCAATAAATTCAAATATTTTTCTTAATTTGCTCATAAATTGGTAGAAATTTTTCTCGTTGGCACTAAATAAATTTCCTTGTCTTCGAATTCGTAAGATCTTAATTACTTTCTAATCCCTATTTATGTTCCAGCGATACGTTTCGGAAACCGAGATTGTACTTTCAAACATTCTTGGAATAACTGAGTGACCATTTGAAATCGCAAATCTTGATGGGTTGTATGATTCCATAAATTATGCAATTCATATGGGTCTTTATTTCGCTCGAATAGGTCACCATATCCGGGATAACCTTCATATATAGTGAGTTTATGTTCTTTTGTGACGAGATGGCGTAATCTTACGTTGAGTTTCCCCACTTCTTCATCATTCTCAATGAGTATTTTTTTCCGAGGTTCCATTTCTTTATCACTGGGGTTTTCTAGAACAGGAGTCATGTCTATTCCTTGCATATCGGGTCGTTTTCGTTGACTTATTCCAAGTAAATTTAATAATGTTATGGGATAATCGACTTGAGAAATTAATGCAGCTGTTTTTGCATTCTTTAATCCTGGGATTCTCCATAGCAGAGGAATTCGAAAAACTCCAATTCCGTGAGAAGGACCTTTAAATAGCATCCCATGTTCTCCCATCAGATCGCCATGATCACTTGTATAAATGACAATTGTATTACTTCGATACCCTAATCGGTCTATTGCATTCAAGATTTTTCCAATATAGAAATCCATAAGGCTGATAGTCCCATACGTATAAGCAATAAATTTCTTTGTTTCTTTTTCAGTGGTCTCCCGAAGCATAGCACCCGGCATAACATTAATATATTGTCCCAGATAGGGATGATCACGTAAATTCTCCAAATTATGGAAGTTGGGAGGAAGTTGCATATCTTTTTGTCTGTACATATGTCTATATTTCCCAGGAGGCCAAACGGGTTGATGAGGATCGGGAAATCCACAATGCACATAAAATGGTTTATCACCATATTCACCTTTTACATGCCGTTCGAGAAATGCTATCGTACGTTCTGCAACATAAGCGCTTGAGTAGAACTCTACAGGAATTTCATGTTCTGTAAACACTGCAAAAAAATTGTCCATGTTTCTCCAACGTTCACGCATATTTTTTGCAAGATGGGGCGCTTTCTCTTCCAGCCAACCGAGATAATGACCACAGAGACATCCTCCATGACCCAAACAAGTTTCAACCTCTTGGAATCCGTAATAAGGAATGGGAAAATTTTCTTTTACGGGCAATCCCTCCGACTTACCCACCCAACCGTCGAAAGATTCAGCGGAGGGATACCCATCGAACCAAGGCGCAACATTATACTGATAGTGAAGCTTTCCGAAAGCTACTGTATGGTATCCCTCATTTACAAGCGTTTGAGTCAGTGTGGGGATGGAATTCGAAAGAATCATGCCGTTACTGCGTACACCATGTGCATTAGGATAGAGACCCGTCAGTAAGGAGGCTCGACTCGGCATACACATAGGGGAATTACAAAATGCTTCCGAAAAATGGACTCCTTCGGAGGAAAATTTGTCTAAATAGGGAGTTTGAACTACTCTATTACCCGAGCAACCCATATGATCATATCGGTGCTGGTCAGATATGATGAAAATAACATTTAATTTATCGCGTGCCATCGTATCATGGTCAATTTATTATAATTTAAACTCATTGTGAAAGTACTGGTGAGAATCCGACATAAAGTGGTCCTTTAAAAAATAGAGAGTTTATTCGGACTTGTTTGGGAGAATTTGATGTTTTTTAGGTTTTTACACCATTGGTTTTAAAAACTCACAAAGCACAAGTATATTCAGAAACTAAGGAGGAAAAAGCCTATTCTACAATTATCTAGTTTCGGTAGATTAATCACAATATTCATTGTGGTTGCTGTAATTATCGGTATAATTATTGCAATCATATATTTTAAATCGCTAGTTGTTGTTCCTTTCAACGAGGTGCACGTAATTTCACGTAAGAATAAAGTTACTCAATACGATGGTAAAGGACGGTATGTATTTATCAAGCTCGTTCATGGCCGAACCATTATACCAAAGTTTGTTTTGGATATTGAACCCCCGTTAATCAAATTGCACGATCAGGATAAACTTCCATTTGGTGTGGAAGTTTCGGTTAAAGTTCAAGTAACGGACCCGCCAAAAGCGGCACAAACTCTCACTCGTATAGATCATTTGACAATTTCGAAGATTGTGGAAGATACAGTAATGTCTGCGGCACGTTCCATTGCAATGGAACGAAATATTTTAGATATCATGAAGGAACGGGAAGAAATTGAGACCGCGATTTATAAGATGGTAAGTGATGCACTCAACAAGCTCGGATTAAGCCCAATTATTTTCGACATCAAAAATATCCGAGATATTGAAGGATCGGATGTAATTGCGAATTTGGAAAGGGTAAAAATTGCAGAATTACGAAAGAATGCAAGAATATCAGAAGCAAAACACAATTCGGAAGCAACTGTTATTGAAGTTGAGAAACGTAAAGATAGCTTAGTAAAATCCGAAATGATGAAGCAGGAAGAGGAAGCTGCACGTTTAAATCGAGAACGGTTAGTTGCAGAACAGAATCTAGCGGTAGAAGAGCGTAGATTACAGATTAAGCAACAGAATGAAGAACGGAGTGCTGAAATCGAGAAGAAAAAACAGTTACTTCTTGCTGAAGGAGACGCAGAAGCAGTTCGGTTGAAAGCTAAAGCCGAAGCAGATTCTATTCGACTTAAGCTCGAAGCAGAAGCTGAAGGAATTCGAATGAAGGGAATGGCAGAAGCAGAAGCAATCCAAAAGAAAGCGGAAGCTATGAAAGAGTATAATGATGTATCATCCAATCTTAAAATAATCGAAATTTTAGCGAATGCCCAAATCGAGTCGTCCACTCAAGTTGCTAAAGCAATAGGACAGAATAATAAAATCATGTATCTTCCTATGAATGGGGATGGCATGTTTTCTGGAATTATCCCTCGAATGGATGCATTACTCCAATCACATATTGTACAAGATGGACTTGCAGAAGTTGTGGAAGGATTCAAGGGAAAGAAGAAAGATAAAAATAAGTTTGTTGAAGAAAAACCAAAATCAAATTAATTTTCTTTTTTTTTTGTAGGGGAATGATCAATGAAAATTCCAGTAGGGACGAAAGTTACCATAGATTTATGGGATTCCGTAAATAGACGAGGAATGGTGAAACATTCAGCAGATACATTAAGTCTTTTACGCGCAGAAAGCGACCACCACATGAAGAAAGGACAAAATGCAATAGTGATAAAATCCTACGAGAATTTTGTCCAAATTGTCCCCGATGATGAATTTTCCATAGCAATTCGCGATATAGGAAAATTTCTCCACCTCGATCAAAATATCTTGACAAGCTTCATTTGGAATCGCTTGAAGCAAAATTTCGAATCTACTGGTGGAATAGCTTCTATTCTTGACTTGTTCCATTACTTTCAGCAAACTTCTTTGAGTTCATTCATCACATTAGATGCACTATATAAGATTTCAAAAATCAATTCCTTACCATTTGAATGTCTCGAGGAGGAGGGTAACTTATATTTTATACTTCGAGATTCGGAAAGGATGAATGATTCTCAGATAATTTTAAATTTAGCAAAAGATGATCAGATTCTTTCGATTACAAGAATCCACCAAAAAACTCAATGGTCAGAGCTAAGAATACGAAAAACTCTCGAGTATGTGAAAAAAAAAGGATACTGTAAAGTTCAGTCTTCGTTTAAGGACGGTGAATTGTATTATTTTCCTCATAATTAAGCGAAATTAATTGTTCCAAGAATGATCGCTAAGCAAATCAGAGTCCCTTGTCCCATCATGAATATCATTGTTATGTTTTTTGCTAGTTTTGGGGTTGGTTTTAATAAGAATATGGCTATAAGCATCAACCCAGTGATTATATATATGATATTTAGATAAAGATAAATAGGGTTATACCAGCCAGTAAAATACGCGGTGAAACTGAGGATGTATGCTATTATCAAGCTAATTGCAACTATACGCGCGGTATTTTTTAATCCATATTTTTTTGGCATGGTTTGCACAGGAGTCTCCTTATCTATGGGAAAATCTCGGATATCTGTCACTCCTCGTCCCCCAAACATCGCAAAAAAGAACATAAGTGCAATAAGAATCAATCCAAGATTGATTTTACCTACAGTGATACCCATAAAAAAATATAGTGTCTGCAATAAACCCAGTGTGAATGAACGTGAAAGTGGAGTTTCAAACCAATGTAATGCCAATCCAATCAAGACGAGTACAATAAGCGTCCAAGGGATGAATATCCACCAATTTATATATCCAATCCAGGAAAATAGTACGGATAATGAAAAGGAGAGAAATAAAAATATCATAGAAAAGATGAATCCGGTTTTTACAGGTATTTGTCCCGTTGCGATGGGATTGCTTCGAATTGTGGATCTTGGAGCAATTTTATCCATTTCCCGATCTGCACAAAAATCAAGGGAAAATCCAGATACCGCTAGACACCATCCGATTAGAGTCACTACTAGAGAACTTAACACTCGGAATTCCTCGGATAGGCCAGCAGTGCTAGCATAGGCTGCTGTTCCAGTTATTATGGAAACCATGATTGTTCGATTCGGTCGGAATAAATATATAAGGGGATACTTCAAAGTTCTGACTTCTGCTTCCATAAAAAAGAGTTGAGGCGTTGAAAACTTAAAAGTATCCAAATCATTTTTGAAAAAAAGGGATTTTTATGTCATTATGCAGGTTTTTAAGGAAATGATCCAATACGCTGAAAAGCTTGATTATTTTAGGGAATAATCTCATATTAACTTTGAAATACATGGTTCATGCTTTTCCATTCTTTTTAATGAATCAGATAAATAAAATAGATGAAAATTTTGAATTAATGAACTCTTTCCACCAATTGATCTCTCAAATAACGCAATGCAATGAGAAATAATGGGATTAGAGAAAGTTCAAGAATGATTGAAAACACAAATGGCATTTTAGGATTGAAACCTACCCATAAAAATCCACCAATCACAGGTCCGATTAACCATCCCACTTGGTTCATGATTTCCACCAAACCGAAAATCCTACCACGATGCGATAAGCTGATTCGACTAAATAGATTTTGAGATATAAGTTGTCCCGCAGTTGCTAGGGTAAAATCCAGTAATAATAATGTGATAAATAACCAAGTATTTGTAGTGGAGATTATTATTCCGGTGACTAGAGCACCTACCAAACTCACTATGGCAAATCCAACTACACCTACTTTGTCTGCTATCACGCCTAATTTGGGAGCTGCTATTAGACTTATGATTCTAGCACAATAGATAATTATCATCACATAAATTGTTCCCAAGTCCAATGTATCATACATAAAAACTTGGATAAAGGGTTGTGTTGTGTGTTCGTTCATGGAAGAAAAAAACACGGTTATAGAGAGAAAAACTAATCCAAGAATTATACCCCATGTTATAATATTTTTAGAGGATTGGGTGGTTTTGAGAATATTATCATATCCCTGACTCGTAGGTAATCTCTCTTCTTGATATTTTAGGTTTTCATCTACTCTTCTCATAAAACGCAATCCAGCAAACACATTGATAAGGGCAAAAATGATCATAGAAGAGTATTGAATCCAAGGATTCTCATTGAACACATATTGACCAATAGTAAACAAGGAGAATGAGATAACTGCACCAGCTAGAGATCCGTATCCAACCATGCCTTGACGTTTACCAAATGCTTCGGATCGATAGTATTTGGAAGATTTTTCAGCGATGAGAACATTACATGGCACCCAGAAGAGACCAACTAGTAAGCCTTGGATGAAGATGCCGATCCCAAATGCAATCACGGATTTAAATATAATTGAGAAGTAAAAGATTGTGTAACTTATCGTGCGACCGAAACTTCCAATCATTACTAGGAGTTTCTTGGATGCTTTATCTGAAAGATATCCCACAAGAGGGAGAATTAATAACCGACCTGCGGGTTGCGATGCAATTAAAATTCCAATTATGGAAGCATTTACCTCAAAATATTCACTCGTAACATATGGGATTATAAACCCAAAGAACATAAATCCAAAACTATTCCAGAAGATAATTCGGATCATCTGGGGAAAATCTGCCGTTGTGGATGAAGAATTGTGATTGTTGTTCAACGGCATTAGTATTGTATGGAGTGAGATTGTTATATTTTTTTACACAGTACAATTTGAGTCATGGACTCGGAATGAAAAGGGATTTCTTTGAAATCTGCAAATTTATGTTCTAGGTTAAATCCATTATATCGTAATAATAAGTCTAATTCGCATGGAAAATACATTTTCAGTTTCAGTTCACGCTGATAGAGGACCTGATCTTCAATCTTATAATAGAATTTTGTTGTCGAAATCTGAGTTGTTGTTTCATAGGAACTGGACTGGTACACTTTCATTGTACCTCTTCCTTCCGGATCCGGGTATTCCCAACGCAAATTCACTTCATTCGGATCTTTGGTTAGAATTTTCAAGTTAGGGTTGAACATATGGAAGATGAACTTACTTTTGGATTTCAGGTGGTTTCTTACGCATGTTAACATCTGTTCAAAATCGGAATTTGTCAGTAATGCTTGAAATAATGCTGCTGGACCAAGAATTAGATCAAATTTACCGAATTTTTGGATGAGACTAAAGTTCCTTACATCTCCTTGGATAAAGGGGATTTTTAGATTTTTCTGAAGTGCCTTTTTACGTGCTTCTTGGAGCATAAGTGTCATGAGATCGATACCCACTACGTCAAATCCTGCTTCTTTTAGGGGAATAGCGATTCGCCCGGTACCACATCCCAGTTCTAGAACGCTTTTACAATTGTATTTTTTCGCTTTGTCTATATAAAAATCAATATCATCCAATATGTCACGTCGTGAGTGTTTCAACATCGCATCATAATGCTTTCCACTGGGGTACATGAACTCTTCATCCTTTATTTTAGATCACCGCTTTTTGATTGATAATACCAGATATATGGTTTTATTGGGAATTTTATTCCTTTAATTCTATCGCTGAAAGATTAAAAAAGCATCCGAGTTTTATTCACGTATGGCTTTAGGGATTAATACTATTGCGGAATTCAATACCGTCATTACCATGTTGGGGTGCCTTTGCGCATCGGTTCAAGCCGCTACAGGCATATACGCTGCATTTTATAAGGAAAAAACTGCATTATTACGAACAAATGAAGTACTAAATCGGGCCCACCGTGCTTTTGGAGGATTTGCAACCACCTTATATTTCTTGGGATTATTTCAAGGACTTACGGGATTTATTGGAGGGTTATTGCAAATCGAAGGATCTCCGCCATTCGAACCAGGAAAAGTAACATTTAATCTTCATGTATGGATTAGTTTTCCGATCATGGTTATTATCATCTGGAAAACCTATATTTCATATTTTGCAAAGCCAAAGGTGTTTAAACAAGGGAAAATCTTGGGAATGTTGACTTTTATTGCGTGGTTTATAACTTGGGTTACCTCATGTATCGCGTTTTATGTAAACGTAGAAGGAAATCCATGGGCTACTCCCGGTCTCGCTCATGAAACACCTGGTGTATTACTACCCGCAACCTGGTGGGGATTAATACTACAAATATTCATTCCCTTCGTTCTTGCAGCGATGATCGCATGGCCAATCCTGTGGAAAGGGCATAAAATCGAAGTCGAGAAAGAGAAAAAAAGACAACCACAATAATTAAAGGATTTCAGAGATTCAAAATGATTTTTCAAGGGACTGTGCAGAAGAGTTTTGGAACAGCTGCATATTGTTCAACTACCGCTCTATTTCCAAGCATTTATAGGATTATTAAAAATTCCTCCTTCTCCCGGAACCTTAAATGTTCTGTTTTTTGAAGAAACCTATGAAAAAATCCGTACTGCTTTAGGGAAGATTTTCTCACCAGTAATATTAGATAAGAAGGCTGTAGAAAATGGAACCTTGCGAATTAAATGCTATCATACATAGCATTCATACAATTTTTGAACGATGTGGGAGTCATTAATTCACCTATGGAGAAAGTTTCATTCCTCAATTCTTATGTCATATTACGTGAATATGACTTCGAATCCGATCCGGAAAAATTAGTAAAATATCTTTTTGATAAAATGAATTCGAAAGAGGGAGTTAAGGAATTGAGGAAAGAGGATAAAATATTTCGCGAAGCTACCCTTGGATTAACGCGATTTGTTGCTGAAATTGAGGGTGAACTGCATGCAACGATTACAGTGGAACAAGGAAATAGTATGTGGACGGAACATCGATTTAGACTATTTTCGATAGTAACTTCATTGCAGTATCACGGAACAGGATTAAGTCAGTTGTTATTTCAATATGTGAAGGAATGGATTATAAAACAAAACGGAAACCTAATCTTAGTTGAAACATGGGAGGACAACAAGAGAGCGTGTAGTTTTTATGAGAAATTAGGATTTAAACAATATGGATGTCTTCCAAATGGATTGAAAAATCGAAATGGAACTGGATATGTGAACGAAATTTTGTATGTTTATGCCTGCCATTTATAAAAACACTAAAAAGGCTTTTGTGAGACAGGGATCAATATAGATAATTTTTATTAAAGATTGTGGGGGATTAGATTTCTTCCTTTCTAGATGCAAAATTTTCTAGCAGTTCCACTCTTGCGTTAGCTAGGAGTTTGGAACCATTTTCAGATTCAGAAATTTGTGTTATTAAGTGCTCGAGTTTTAATTTTATCAGATTAAAAGATTCGGTGAATTCCAATTTTGAGGTATATAATTCTTCGAGCATTTCCTGGAATTTTGCTTTCCAACTAAAAATGAATGCGTCTGTATCTAGTATTAACTTGGTTATATACAAAGAAAGGGAAGGAAGCTGATAAATTCGGGATGTTTTGTATTGTTTAGGTAATGCTATTATAAAGTCATTCTCCACTGCACGTTTTAAATATCGGGAAATAGTGCTAAGTGAAAGGTTTGTAATTTGTACGAGTAATTCTTGAGTGAGGAATTTACGAATACAGAAATGGGCAAAAATTAAATTTGATATAGGATCGTCTTGTGAAGGAAAAGAATTTTCCACCAAAAATGATACGATTTCGTGTATTAATTTCTCTAATACAGGGGGAAAATTAATAATTTCATCTCCATAACCAAGATTCGACACATTTTCATCAAAATAGGTGTATTTCTGGATTTGATTGATTGCGCGCCTTTGAGCTTCAACATAATTCCTATAACTGTTCGTTCTCAGCTGAAGAAATTCAGCCTGTTTGGGATGCACTTTTCCGTCATTTTTTATTTTTTGTTGGAAGGAGTCAATAATTCGATCAATCAATTCTAATTCTTTCATAATTTTTGTAAATTCCACATATTGAAAAGATACCTTCTCAGTTTTCAATCTATAAAGACCGACACGGGTGTTTTCACTTATTTCTCGTGTCACAATCCCGGTTTGAATGAATGCATTCAAGATTGATGAAATCGTGCTGGATGAAAATTTAGTTAATTCTTTTAGTTGCTTTTGGGTTAACAGGCCATATATCTGTAAATATGCAAAGATTCTGGTTCCCTTCGAATTTTGTGCGATCATATCACCCACTATTTGGTAAAAATATACAATTTGTTCTTCATAATGCTTTAAGCTGTCCGAAACAAGTTGCTTAGGTCTGTTAAATGCCATAATTCGAAGTTCACATTTTAGTAGATCTTGCTTATAAGTGAAAATAAAGGGGAAATTTTTAAACTTTTATTTGTTTTCCGGAATTCGAAACATTGAAAGGAGAAATTGCATCCAATTCATCTTTTATTTTCACTGAATTTGCTCATGCACAAGAGTAAAAGGGCATGAATCTAATGCTGTTTTTTCTTTATTCTACTGTTCCTGAAAGATAGGAATTGTTTATTTATGTACAAAATTGGGCTATAGAAAAGATATATTCTTTCCAAAATTCGAAATATAGAAAACAAATACAAATGGCGAAAATTATGATCTCAAATAAGAAAAGATTGTTGATATATTCAATCCCTTTTTTCATTTTATTTAGCTTGATTATTTTTGTACCCATCCTGGCATCTCCTTATCCACCAATTAAGCCATCTCCGATTCCCTTTGGAGATTATGCGTATGCCATCGCGTATACAGAATACCGAATTCAAAAAATGATGGAGAAATATAATCTGCCCTGTGTTGCTGTATCAATAGTAGATGATCAAAAAACAATATGGAGTAATGTTACTGGAATTTCAAATGAATTTTATAACCGTCCCGCGACTTCAGAAACGATTTTTCGCATCGGTTCTATTTCCAAAGTGTTTACAGCTTTAGAAATCATGCTTCTAAATGAACAAGGACTAATTAATCTGGATTCTCCTATAACGGATTATTTACCAGATTTCTCTATCAAAAGCCACTTCAATACTACAGTTCCAATAACAATTCGTCACATTCTTGCACATCGATCTGGGCTTCCCCGAAATGATAATTTATTGCCATGGTATTGGGATCCAGGATCTGACCATGTTTTAGAAGAAGTCGTCAAGTCTGTACAGGAAAGTTATGCTGCTTATCCAGCGGGATCACGATATAAATACTCAAACTTAGGTTACGACGTATTAGGACGAATTATTGAAATAATTCGAGGAAAGTGGTTCCCGATAGCTTTACAAGAGGATTTTTTTGATCCTCTTAAGATGGAGTCCACTGCTTATAAAAGTGAGTTGTTGCATTCTATATCAGATATAGCGGTAGGATATTATCCTGAGAAGAGGAAGAATATTGCTTACAATCAGTATGACATCATTAATTTAGCATCGGGGAATTTGTATTCTACCATAGGAGATCTGTCGAAATTTATGAAATGGGTGTTTCGAGGAGGAGAACAAAACAGTGTTCCATTGTTGGAAAAAGTGACTCTTAGCAAGATGTTTGTAGATCAATATTCCCGACCCCAAGATCCACAAGCCAATGGACTAGGATTTTTTACTGATCGAAGTTACTTTGGAGGAAAATTATTGATTTTTCATGATGGAGATATTGATGGAACTCAATCCAGTATTCTTATGCTACCTGAACAAAAACTAGGTCTGGTACTCATCTCCAATTCTGACAGTTTTACACAAGAAAATAAACAATTTGCTTATGAGTTACTCGCAATCTTGCTGGAGACAAAATATGGTGATAAATCTTCAGAAGATCATGTGATTGAACCCATTTCTTTAGATTCTGCTACATTATTCCAATATACAGGAACTTATGTCATCCACGACACATTGTCCACAATTTATACACAACAAAATAAGTTAAAAGGTAAAATCTACGGATTGACTGTTAGGATGATGCCCTTGGACGAGTCCAGTTTCAAAATACAGCATTGGTTCCTGGATGTGGGAAATATTGAAGTGAATTTTTATGAGGATTACTTGATTTTATCCATCGAAGGAATTGATCACAAATTCTGTCCAAAATATCCCGAGTATGATGAAGTACCAGAAGACTGGACGAAATTTATCGGAACATACGAAGTCTTACCTCGCAGAGGGTCCATCTACACAGAAGAATGGGCATTTTTCACTGATGAAATTAAAGAAGAGAAAAAAGTGCTTCAGTTTAGAGATGCGGGATTGTTCCTAAAATCCCTAAATTCCACAGAGCTTATAATTTTGGGTGGTCCATTTGATGGAGAGACCATTATACGGGATCCTATGAGCGGAGATATATTCTGGCAACACCTCCGATACAAACCAATTACTGTTATCTAATCCCTTTTTTTATTTCAAACAAATTCAATATAAAACAATAAAAATAGTAATCCAGAAATCCCTGAGAGAATTATCTGGAGAATTAGTAGGTTTCCTAGCTTCTGTATCATTAAGTTAGGTTATTTAGTTCCCTTAAAATAGAATTCATGCGCTCTTCAAGTCGGTAAAAAATTCGAGTTTGGCCTTCTAAACTTAATCCCGGGTATTTGTTAATCACATTAGCTTTCAATAGTACACGTATATGCTTTTCAATGGTGGCTCGTGGATTTGCCATTTGCTTGGAAATATCTCCCGGATTTGAAATTCCTTCTGAAATCAAGTTAATAATATCCAATCGTTTAACATTACCTAATGCACTTAAAATCTCCGCGATTTTCTTTTTGTCTTGCATTTTTTTCCTCATTAAATTTTATCCTTTTTGGGATAAAAAATCCTCGAAAGGGAAAAAATTATCCCTAAGCCCTCGGAAGCCTTTATAACTAAAAGTCTATACTCATCCTTATGGATCATTTTACTCTTAAAGGTTCTTATTACGAAATGGGAATAAGTTATGGTAAAATGCTACGAGCCACAGAATTTCACTTGCCTTTAATTCCGAATAAAACACAAATATTAGGAGAAAAATGTCGAAACCATGTTTCCTCTATTTTCCCCGAGTATTTAGAAGAATTACGAGGTATTGCTGATGCTGCGGAATTAGATTATGATTTACTTTGTTTTTATTCACTGATTATTCAAGAAGCTCCGAATTGTAGCATCTTTGCTATCACAAATGGAAATCAAACCTATGTTGGTCGAAACTACGATATGTACTATAGTTTCAAAGACTATCTGGAATCTACTTTCTGTATTCCCGAAAATGGGTATAAAAGTGTCGCCCAATCCGATATTTTCGTTGGAAGGGAGGATGGGTTGAATGAATGCGGTTTGGGAGTGGCACAAAGTGGAATCATTTCCTATCTTAAGCCAGGAATGGCATTTTGGGTAAATGTGAGATATATATTAGACAAGTGTTCAAATGTTCAACAAGGAATTGATTTTTTAACGGATATCCCTCATTATTCCACCATGACCTATCTTCTTGCGGATAGACAAGGAAAAATGGCAATTATTGAGGTGGGACCAAACGACACATTTGCGATTCGAGAGCCTAATGATGATTTTTTAGTGTCTACCAATCATTATAACCATGCACAAATGCAGTCCGTGGATATTTATCAGCCACCCGATTCGCAAACTAGATATCGCACTATTTATCACGCTTTGAGCAATCAAAAAGAGCAAGTATCGGAAAAAATCATCCAAAGTATATTATCATCTCATGAGGGTCTTGTATGCAGTCACCGGGATGACATACAACTGGGAACGCTTTGGTCAGTAATATATAGTCTCTCTGATCTGCGAATTTGGAGATCGGAAGGTCATCCTTGTGTATCTTCCTATGAGGAAGACATCCGCTTGAGAAATCCAGTGCAAGTTCTTAAATGACAGTTTTTGTATGTTTTAATATCATAAATCCTTCATTATTAAGGAAAACTTCCAGATCGAGTCCAATTCGGATTGTGCAAGTTCAATGAATATTTCTCATATGTATTCAATCCCAAGAGTTTTTGCAAGGATTCATCATCTAGAGATTTTATCTTTATCATTATTCATCACGTTCTTCGATTCGGTTTATATACTCTATGATTTTATCCAGAATCCCCCTTTTTTTTGGATTTTTCTCAATTGTATTTAAAATGACTTTCTTAAAACAACCATAGAACTTCTCCTCGAAATCGGGATACATTTCCAAAATTTCTTCCACCTCAATTTCCCGTTCGTCAAATAGGCGAATTCGGTGTTTTTCAGGTTTTCCAGGAACAACGATCTCATCCCGATTAAATTTTACAAGCTCCCCTTCTCGTGTGAGATAAATTTCTATACCAAAATATCGGTTCATCTGGTCCTTAGGGATGTTATCTGTCTCATGAAATTCTAAACCGATTTTTGTTTCTTGTTCTTCGGGAGAATATTGGTTTTTTTGTTCATAGATAAGAATGCCGGGATCGTCGTAATACTCGCTAACAATCTGAAGATTGCCCCTAGAATTTGTAACATAAGACAAGTTAGTGATTATTTTACCATCTATAAACCGAATTATGTTGGAAATGTTCTCAATGGTTTCTTCAATACGTTCGAGAGTTGTACTCTCATCTTCCTCTAATTCTTCTCCTATTTCTTCAAGTAATTGATTAAATTTTTCGTTCATTGTTTAATATCTCGGAAAATGGCTGGGTTGTTACATTATGTCGATACCCCTAATGACACAATGTCGCGATGGGTATTTAAATCTTTTCAATACCATGTATTGTTCATAAAGACCTCGATTTTATCAAGAAAAATTTCTTGCCAAAATCCTTATTGATACACTTTTCCTAAAACTGATCATATCATTACAAAATGATTAATATGGATGCAAATAAAACTAGGATACATTATACAGTCGTCTCTCCGCAAGAAATCGCTTCATTTCGATGTAAAATTAGCACACGCAAGGAGATATTTGAGAAAATACAGGGAATGTTGAAAACAATCCCAGATAGGTTCATTGCAGGATCCCCATTTTGCATTTTTTACTATGTTAGCAGCGTGAAAGAAGGTTTAGATGTGGAAATTGGTATTCATGTAACAAAAAAATTCCCTTCTAAGACATTGAAGTTCCGAAAACTTCCTAAAATGGAGATTTTTTCAATCCTCCACAAAGGGAAATACGAAGAGATTAATTTAGCATATAATAAAGTCTTCCAATATGCCTATCAATTCGGATTTCCCTCGCAAGAGTTTTCCCGTGAGATATACAAGCACATCGGACAGGATCAGAACCATGAGATAGAAGTTCAATTTATTATTCATCCGTGGAATAAGTTGTTAGTCGATAATTTGATTCGTGTACTCGGTGTAGAGCAACAACAAAAAATTATGGAGGGATTTCAAGCTCTTGAAATTGAAAGTTCATTAGAGAAGAAATTTGAATGGCTTGTGGGAATGCTAAAACGTCTAGAGCAAGTAGCGGATGAACAACAACAGTATGAGATTCTTTCCAGTTGCGCGCATTTCTTCCCTGAGGAGATGATTGCGGAATTAAAACAAGTGTATGAAGAAGCACGGAAAAACAGTCCAAGTATGGTAGAAACAGTGGATAAACTTCTGGAATTCATGCAAAAAATACCAGGATGGGGATCGGTTCCCATCCGTGATGGAAATATCCTTTACACAACAAAAAGTCCTCGGGATCCTAAAGGATTTGAAAATGCAAAAACTCGTTTAGAGAAGAAGAAAGCATATTGCTTTTGTCCCATGATTCGAGATTTCCTCGATAAAGATATTCCAGCGACGTTTTGTAATTGTGGAACAGGTTGGGTCCGTCAGCAATGGGAAGGCGTATTTGGACAACCTTTGAAGATCGAGATCGTGAAAAGCTTAACGAAAGGAGATGAAGAATGTCAATTTGCGATTCATCTTCCCGCTTAATATTTTATTACCCTCAAATCAGAATTTTTCCCTAAAAATGACCATATTTACACTCTGATTGAACGTAAATTGATGTTCTTTCCGTTGGATTGATTTTGGAAATAACCTCAATATAGGGATAATTTCTCTCTTTAATCCTGTCTTCCTATACGATTTTATATTTAGAATGATTGAATTTCCATTCGTTTAGGGAGTGGAACGTAAATATTCGTAGATTATATCATTTGATCGAGTTTGTTTTACCACATGCGAATGTGTACGTTTTCCGATCCTATGAAATCCCGCTTTTTCCAAAATTTTCCACGATGGAACATTTTCTTCGGTAGCGGTTGCTTCCAAACGGTAGAACTTTAACTTATCAATCCCCACGGAAACCAGAGCTTGCACAATTTCTAGTCCATACCCCTTTCCTGCAAATACACGATTCCCAATTAAATACGATATTTCAGCATTTTGATTCCATAGGGAGGGATCATATATAGCACAATATCCGATGGGAGTGGTTGTTTGACGTTCGTAAATAATCAATGCGATCCCTTTTTGTGCAGAATTGGAGGGATGGAGTAAAAAATTGACAATTAATTGCTCTTTGGATACATATGACTCGGGATCCGCCATATATTGGTTCACTCGAGGATCATTAAACCAGATATGCAAGAGATCCAGATGAGCGTAGGTGATAAGAAAAAAATCTAGTCGCTTGGATTGGTAATAGGGAGGGAGGGTAACAGACGGCGAGACAAGACTTGGAAATTCTTTATGATACCGTTTAGCTGCAGATTGAAGTATTTTTATCACCAGATCGGAATAAGACCATCCCATCGCTTTTATGCAACGCACATATCCACTATCAAGATTGATTCCAGGATTGGGATTGACTTCCAATATAAAGATCTCGGATCCTCGAACGCGAAAATCCACTCGCGCGTAATCTCGGCAACCAGTTATCTCATACGCGCGAACTGCTAATCGATTTAATTCATTTAGAAGGGAAGGTTCTACATCTGCAGGGCATATTCCATTAGTATGAGTGTACATAAAGGAATTTTCGACCCATTTACTTTCATAATCCACGATGTGGGGGATAGAGTCATCAAAATCAAATAGGATTTCGGAGGGTGGTAATACCTGAAGACTTGCACCATTTCCTAAAATCGCAATATTAATCTCACGTCCAGCAATATATTCTTCCACTAAAGCGGGTTGTCGGTAGTTATCAACAATATAAGATATCTGACGTTGCAATTGTGACTTATTTTTCACTACTGAGTCTTTGGAAATTCCAATGCTCGCATCCTCATGCAAGGGTTTTACAAATAACGGAAAACAAAATGTATCATTCAGTATCTCATCTTTGGAGTGAAATACTTGGAAGTAGGGTGTAGGTAATCCATTCGCAATCAAGAGTTGCTTGGTTTTTGCCTTATCCAAACACAATCCCAGTGTAAAATGATCCGAACCAGTATAGGGAATCTGAAATAGATCTAGAATTGCTGGAATATATGCCTCTCCCGAAACATTTCCTCCCACTCCTTCGCATACGTTAAACACGAAATCGAATTCTGCATCCGCAATCTCCGAGAGAGTGCTGGGAGTAATTTTTACTGGAATTGATTCATGGTAGGGATAAAGAACCTTGTGAATGTGATCCACGGTGACTAGAATTTCATTATCTGCGATTTTGTCCTGATCAAATCCACGACTTAGACTTTCTACATAATTATAAAAAATGCCGATTTTCATAAAAAAAACTCTTGAATTGAAAAAAATTTTATCTTATTATTCCACTATACGATACCGTTTCAGAGCAGCATTCAGAATAGTTAGAATTATTTCGTTATAAGTTAATCCAGCAACTTCACATGCATACGGAAATCGTGAATGAAAATCCGGATTAGGATTGAGTCCAGGCAATGCATTAATTTCCAATACATTAGGTACCCCGAATTTATTCAAACGAATGTCCATTCGACAGAAATCTTCACAATCCAATACACGATAAGTATCCAAGGCTATTTTTTCGATCCGTCTCTGTAAACGTCGGGAAATTTTAGCGGGACAGGTAAGAGGATTTACTCCCATTCCAGGAACGTCAATAGTCCACTTGGATTCGTAGGAATCGATTTTAGCAAATCCCGGGGGAAGATGATTGAAACTTACTTCGATTATGGGAAGAACCATTGGAGGGTCATTCCCAATTATACCCACGGTAAATTCCTTTCCTGGGAGGTATTCCTCAATCAACACAGGGTCACCAAACTCTTGCAAGATTCGACGTACTTGGATTCGTAATGCATCTATATCATGTACAACGGAATCATTAATAATTCCTGCACTTGATCCTTGAGCATCAGGTTTGACGATAAGGGGAAATTTCATATATGAAGCTAAGGGATCATTTGTATTTCGAAAGATCTGATATTTAGGGGTAGGAATGTGATAATACCCTAAGATCTCTTTAGTTCGATATTTACTCAAAGTAAGAGCTTGAGTCAATACCCCCGATCCCGTATAAGGAATTCCAAGCATTTCCAAGATTGCTGGGATGTGCGATTCTCGAGACTCTCCTCGTATACCTTCCGCAATATTAAATACGAAATCAACGGGATGGGTCTTTAAGTATTCAATGAAATCCTGATTTACCGGCATGAGTTCTACTTCTAATCCTAAGGAACCAAGTGCATTTCTTATCGCTTCAATCGTTTCGATCTCGTCGTATTCTAATGCAACACTACTGCTTGAAGGAGTGTTTACATCAGGCCGGGCATTATACGCAAAACCAATACGGTTAATACCCAGTGGCTTCTGAAAAATCGATGCCGTCCTTTTAGCTATAATGGCGGTAGAATACGGTACTTGCACAGTTTTAGTATACGCTGTGCGCAATAGGGATTGTATCGCATCAGAAGACATAAGTCTTTAGCAATCCCTCTCCAGGTAATATTTTACCTGACTCTGTGTATGTTTTTTAGGAGGTTTCATTCTATTATGATCCTCTATAGTACAAGGGGAGACTTTACTTAAATACCTTTCTCCTCCCCATATCATGCCAGAATTATTAATGGGTCAATTCTCTTAAAGACTGTAAAGATTTCATATCTCTCCTAATCCAAACTATAGTAGGATGTTGGGGTAAATTATTTTGATCTATGGATAATCATCGATTATATGATTCAATACCCATCAAGATCGTTATTATTGCATTAAATATCTGTAAGGATTGTTATATAGGGAAATAATTAATGAAAGATTAAATTAAAGATTCAAGATGCTTTTCCTTTAATTATATAATCCAATTCCTAGTTAAAAAGTAAATTATTAATTGATTACTCTTTCAGTGCTTAAAATCCCTATGTATTCGTATCAATTTCTGTGACATAGGATTGATTATTGGAGCTTCCGAAAGAATTTCAATCTGAGGAAGTTGGCATTTGTATGATCGAAACACATCTCGGATATTGTTTTCAATCTGCGTGGTGATCTCAGAGAAATCCCAGTTCTCAGTTTTAGGCGTTATACGGATTATGATTTTAGAATAGCCTTTTTGAATTGCTTGATACTGTTCAATGTCCTCGGAGCTTTGGATAATAGCTCTTCCGATATAATCGGGGAAAATATATTCCTCTTCATTTGAGTCTTCACGTAACCCTAAAAAGAGGTCATCCGCTCTTCCCATGATCTGAGCAATGACTCTAAAGGATGAACCACATTCGCATGGAACTGCAGATGTTGTTATGATATCATTTAACTCGAATCGAATTATTGGTTGGGAGCGTTTATGTAAATCAGTAACCAGCATTTTGTGACAGGGTATACCCGGAGGGGTTGGGGATCCATCAATATTAAGCGTTTGAACATGCACAAGATCTTCATTAATATGCAAGCTACCATACTTGCAAGGTAACGCAATTCCCCCCTCGCTACATTGGTACACTTGGAATACCTTCATCCCAAAAATGTGTTCAATTTCTTCTTTCACATCATTTGACAGTACTTCTGCATAGGAAATAATTCGTTTTGGATCAATAGAAAGCGTACCATTTGCCACTTCTTTTGCTATCATTTGAAGCATCGACGGAGGTGCAGATATGATATTTGGATTCAATTCTTGAATTTCGCTAATTATCTCAGCTCTGGGTTTCAATAAACTTATATGGTGCAGTCTTTGACCGAATTTTTTCACATTAAACGCTGGGGTGGTAATTCGTAAGATGAACGCCCATCTTATGGGTAGAACAGGGGGAAAAGGAAATCGAGCAAAAAATGCTGCTTGCAGATATTTCTCTTCTGCTGGGCTGGTAATCACTATCCCTTTATTTCCACTTGTTCCTGAAGACATTGCAACATTATAACCATGAAATCTCGTGTTATACGTCTTTAATTTCTCTTCGTTCAGGCAAAAATCAAGCATTTCTTGCTTACTAAAACCAACTGTATTATACTCCGTCAAGTTATCCATCATGATCTTCTTGTTTATCAACGGTAACTCCCCAACTCGGTGTAAATCGTACCCTTGGTAGTATTTCTTGAAAAAGGGAGAATGTTCTACTGCAAAATCGACAATTTTTTGTGTTTTTTTTAATTGATAATCTTGTATATCGTCTACGGTCATTCGTTTGAAGCGACGTCTGCACGCTAAGAAGAAATACAAAAAAGAATTAGTTTCTTCCATTTTTAATTCACTTCTTAGCATGATTTAGATGGTTCCAATATAAAAGCATAATGATTTTTCCAATACATAAGCAGATACTATGGAGAGAATTGAAAAGATCTTCGATAATAAACCAGAAATACCACATCTTTATAACAGGAATATGGAACTTGATAACCCCTGAATAGTCTTGAAAAATCTTCTTAACAGGGCATTCTCAAGATTGTCTCTTTTATTTTATTGATTGTGAGTAGTTCAAGTGATATCCTAATAATGCTCCTAGTGCGCCTTGAATAATCCCAAATGGCATCAGAAACCATGCATAGGTGAGAAAATTCGTGCTAATCGGTGCAGGATTATAAAACCAAATTAGAGGAATTATACTTAAAATCAATAAACCCGTGGAGAATATGAATCCGGAGAGGAAAATCGCTGATCGTTCATTTCTCATCTTTTTTACTAGCAGTATTGAACCATCTGCAACCAATCCATACAGGATATACACGATTCCCCATCCAACTGCACCCCATATCGATTTTAAAGAAGGGGTTACAAGAAATTCTAACCAGTATTCAATGGGAATCCCAATTATGCCCATTAGTCCAAACGTTAAGGTTCCGAGCCATGGTACTCGCAATTTCGAATAAAAGAAATACAAGATAAGACTGAAAAAAAACAGCACAAAATACATATATCCATACCCGATTCTAAGATCAAACAGAAGTACGTCAAAAATGTAGCTGAATAGGCCATTAAAGGCTGATAGTAAAAAAAAACATACCACAGCCCACCCAAACGAGTTCCACGACCATTTTTCAAACCATTTTCTAGTCTCGGTTTTTAACATATCAATAATTTTTCGTTACTGACATTAAATAAGCTAGTTAAAGCCAGTTGTTATCGTGTGTGAAAAATAGGACGGCACGATTTTTTCGATTACAAACACTACTATGATCGTGTTATTATAGCAGATATAAACAGAAATACTAAAAACGAGAAAAATACCGCACTTTGAATAGCTAAGGGTGTGATTTTTTATGGTGGATACCGATCGTATCGGTAGCATCGAAAACTAATAGAGTTTTTATTTTTATATGAATTACATTGTAAAATGGATTTTTTCTGGTTAATTCCAAACAAAATTTCGGGAGGGTCACAACCGGCAGTTCCTTCTGACTTTGAATTTCTATTGAAACAAGGAATTAAAGATATAATTTCATTAATAGAAGATCCCCGTAAAATACGGGAATTGGCAAAACAGACAGGTATAAATGTTCATAGTATTCCTATTATCGATTTTTCAATCCCGACACACTCCCAAATCCAGCAGTTTGTATCTCTCCTCACAAATAATATGAATCGCAACCATATAACATTTATACATTGTTTGGCAGGATGCGGAAGAACCGGTATGATGTTGGCGCTTTACTTGGTACACTGCGGTTATAATGCTACTGAAGCAATAAATAAGGTACGATCTGTTAGACCGTGCAGCATCGAATCAGAACAACAGAAACAAATAATTGTGGATTTTGCCAGAGAAAAGAAAGTTCTATGAAATTACAAATGACTGGAATGCAATCGCCGCAATTCTATTACAAATGACAGGAACTCAATTCTAAAATTGAGGCGGATATAATTAAACGTAAAAATTCAATTACTTATCCGTTATGTGGGTTTGTCAGCGAAAAAGGAACCGAATATTGTAAAATATGTGGATACACGTTTATCGAGTCTAAGGATTTTTCGGAATATTAAATATAACACGCAGCGCCAGGAACTGTAGGGATGATGAAACGCGGGGATTTGATAAATTAATTTTGAACCACGATCCTTTTTTTTGATATTAAATTACTATGTATAATGTCGTTTTGGCAAGTGTTTACGATAACTTTTCTTATAGGTTTGGGGGGTGCTATGTCTCCAGGACCCTTGCTAACGTATACTATTATTAAATCCCTAGAAGCAAAAAAGAAAGCATTTTTTATAGGTCTTTTTATTAGTACCGGTCATACATTGATTGAACTTCTCCTAATGTTGATTCTAATTCTCGGAATCGGATTTTTGGTTTCTCAACCGACTATATTGATTGTAATTGGAGTTTTAGGTGGAGGAATCTTGATGTTTTTCAGTATTCAACTCTTTAGAGATATCCGAAACGGTAGAATCGATGTATCCTTTTTGGAATCCAATGAAGAGACATCTAAACCTGTTGATTCAATGCCTAACAATTCTAAAGGAAAATTATACAAAACACATCCGATTTTCGGAAGCGTCCTGTTCCTCATGTCAAATCCCTATTGGTGGCTTTGGTGGAGTACCGCAGGATTATCGATTATTCTTGAAAATTCAGTGAACTTTCAGAACTTTTCCTCGTTAATTGGTTTGATAATTGGAAAAGAATTGGGAGTATATCTCTGGTACACGTTGATAGCCACAGCGGTCGGATTTTCCAGCAAATTTATGTCGAAAAAAGTCTATATGGGGATTTTACTTGGTTGTGGCTTATTTATGTTGGGATATGGGGCATATCTCATTATTTCCCCCCTTATTTCCTTTCTATAGCTTCGGTATTCGTAAGTGAGTTAGAGTATCCAGCCCGTTTTCCACGTGTTAAACCTTTTATATTGTTCTTTTCTCGGATATATTACTTGATTGGTAGTTTCCTCTAACTAATAAATATAGAAATAAACCCAGTACATTGAAAATCAGAGAAATAAGTAACCACAATTCAGAATTAACTATTCCTCTTCTTGCCGCATCTTTATGGACATAATAAGCGATTATAACACTAATTAGAATATAAAAACCAAATCCAAATGCCATTATTAACCAGGAATACGTCCCAAATAAGTCAAACCACCAATCCATCATATGTGGATGCTCATAAACAAGCATATTTCACGATTCCTTTTCAGATCTATAGATCTATCTGTCAGAGCTTCAATTTAAGAGATGTTCTGCTAAATAATTTCTCTCTTAATCGCTTTCCCTTTTTTTCAGAGGATTTCTTCAATAAATCAAATAAAATATGAGTCAAATGGTTATTTTATTTCGATAAAGTCACTAGAGTTGTATTAAAAGATACTATTAAGAGATAAAGTCAAATTCACCTATTTTCCGGATGACTTCTGGATAATATTTCATTCTCTTCTATGGATCATCATCCGTACTAAAGGTGATTTAGTTATAACGATAAAAAGTATAATTGTAGATTTAAGCATATTTCAGTGGTTGTATCTATTTTATCTGTCTCACCAGTGTTTTTAGAAATAAAACAATTATTATTCACTGATTCAATAGTTTTTGATGGTTAATTATCCAACACCGTCCCAGCAGTAGGTGCAAATACACTCTTTGGGTAATCCTATCGCTTGCACCAAATCCTCCAAGTGCTGATATTTTAGAGTTGTAAGACTGAGTCGTTTCCTAATAATATCTACCATATTCTTGTAGTGTTCTGAATCGGGATTTAAAAAATCAGTGAGATCACCAAGGTTATCTCCCATTAGCTCCCGAATCGCACTTCGACCAGCTAGATCAAACTCAGATCTGGAACGAGAAAAATCTAAAAACTTGCACCCGAATACCAATGGAGGACACGCAACGCGCATATGAACTTCCTTAGCACCCCATTGATATAAGAGTTTGATGGTATCTTTTAATTGGGTTCCTCGAACAATGGAATCATCACAAAATAATAATTTCTTGTTTTTAATCAGCTCTTCGACAGGAATTAATTTCATTTTTGCCACAAGATCCCGGATATTTTGGTCTTGCGGCATGAAACTACGAGGCCATGTTGGAGTATATTTGACAAAAGGACGCCCATAGGGGATGTGAGATGCATTAGCATAGCCAACCCCATGTGATGTGCCAGAATCTGGAATACCGCACACATAATCTACCTCTACATCATCCTCTTTTGCAAGTGCTGCTCCACAACGGTATCTTACGAGTTCTACATTGATTCCTTCATAGGACGAGGAGGGGTATCCGTAATATACCCATAAAAATCCACAGATTCGATTCCGTTTTTCAGCTGGTTTACATACTTCTATTCCTTCAAGGGTAATATGGACAATCTCTCCTGGTCCCAACACTTTTACAATCTTATAATTTAGATTCGGAAATGCGCATGTCTCCATGGTAATTGCATAGCTGCTGGGCGGTTCGATAAGCGTAGTCTGGTTTTTTGGGATTTGCGGATCATATTTCCTTCCGATCGTCAATGGAGTTCGTCCAAACTTATCTCTCGCTGCATAAATTCCTGTCTCAGTTAGTAAAAGCAAGCTACATGAACCCTCGATTTTATCTTGTGCGTTGACAATTCCTTGCTCAAATGAGGCTCCTTGATTTATCAAAGTTGCCACTAACTCAGTTGAATTGATATTATCCACATGCTCCGTTGTACCGCTTATTTCAGAAAAGTGTGTTGCTCCTTTTTGAAATGCGAGAGCTATCAGTTCCTCTTGATTGTTGATTTTCCCTACGGTGACAATAGCATACCGACCAAGATGAGAGCGAATGATAAGTGGCTGGTCATCCATGTCGCTGATTACTCCTATTCCAAAGGTTCCTCCGAGTTGTTTTAATTCAGCTTGAAACTTAGATCGAAATTGGGCATTGGTAATGTCTTTAATCGCCCGTTTGATTCGATTGCCGTTAAGTACTGCCAATCCACCACGCATGGTGCCCATATGACTATGATAGTCGGTTCCAAAGAATAAATCATATATGCAGTTACCTTGGGATAATACTCCAAATATACCGCCCATAATATCTTCTATATTGAAATCAATTTTAAGAAAATTGTTATTCTCTTGCTAAATAGAAGAAAAACAAAAGGTTTGTTATAATTCGGTGATGAAACTTTATTGTTTCTTTCCGGTGCAAATTAGATTAGACATTTTTTGAAATATTTATTTTGCTATGGATTTTTCAAGTGGTTTTATTGAATCAGGTATTCCATCCTCAGCCCTGATTTTACAAAATTCTAGTCCGATAACTGCACAGGCTAATTCACGTTTGTCATCAGATGACAAAGCAGAAAAAAATCTTGCTTTTGGGATCCTCCGTGCCACGTCCTCAAATAATGCTGGTGCATGATGCTTATCTGGCGGGCCATGAAAAATAATTACTTCCTCTTTAATTCCCGATAAATCGTTTAAAATATTAAATCTCAACATATCCGTGCTTGCTTTTCTCCATTTCCAGGGTACTGATTCATTTCGTACATATTTTGATCTCTCTCTTTGAGCTTTATTATTTTCTCCTGATAATGCAATACTTCCTAATAGATAGCGAATAATTCCAATAATAAAGGGAGGGAGAAATCTCAAAAACGCTATCAATCCTCTATAATAGGTTAATTTAGGAGCAGGATCAACGAGAACAATACTTGGTGCCGTCAATATCCTATCAATTAATCCTTTTAATATTGCTCCTCCGCAATAACTTGTTCCAAACAGAACAAAATCCTTCTTATCTAGACCTAAATGGTGTATTATTACACCAATATCCTGAGCAACTTGTTTGACTGTGATTTTGGTTCTGAATCGGTTCTTAAATTTACTGGATTTTTTCTCTCGAGTTTCTAAAAAATAGAATTCTCCTTGTTCAACAAATGGTAAACTAAAATCTCTCCATGCCCACATGGAGGTTCCAAACCCCGGTGCAAAAAGGATAGGTCGTTTTGTAATCGGTTTTTTTGGTGTATGGTGAAATACTCGTATTTCCCCTCCTTCTACGGGTATATAAAATGCATTACAAATGCCTTCTTCATAGAAGTATGGTACCTTTCGGGTGTTTTTTTCAATTAATTCCATTAATTTTTCATCGATATCTTGATTCCGTATCTCACCAGTATTTTCAGACATTATATTTTACCTATTTTTTCATTTTAATTATTTCCATCTAAGTTTTTATTAAACTTTGGTTTATAGGTGCTAGTGTGACATTTATGGCAGAGGATATAAAACTATCTTCAAATTGGATTTCTTAGGACTAAATTGAAAATTAGTAGGATCCAGACTGCATCTAAAGTAATTTTGGATAAATGGAATCGGGATTATCATGCATCATGTCTGCTTGATGCATAAAAAAAAACCAAACCCTTGCCAAACAAAATATCTTAACCTTTTCACTGTAAACCCTGTATCTTTAAGCCCTTTAAAAAACACCGGCCATTCAAAACTTGCTTCTAATGGATGAGTTAAACCAAAGAATTTCCTCGCAAACCTAAGACCAAATTTACTTA
>Ga0209253_10000742_pt1 | contig 28351 bp, 29 predicted proteins | sample FrelakmetBRP12BR_FD_187145 | JGI IMG/M metagenome (GOLD analysis project Ga0209253, IMG submission 187145) | Freshwater lake sediment microbial communities from the University of Notre Dame, USA, for methane emissions studies - BRP12 BR (SPAdes)... | ecosystem: Environmental > Aquatic >...
CTTCACCGACCGACGCTCCTTGACGTTGTCTCCGCTTCGCCGTACCGCGCTCACCGCCGCCCTGCTGGCGGTGGTGGTGGGTTGCGCCACGCGCTCGGCCGACGTGGTGCCGGCAGCGGATGACCCGGCGCAGTTCGCGTCCTGGGATTGCGACCGCATGTTCGACGAGTCCGATCGTGTGCAACTGCGCGCGGCCGACGTCGCCTATGCGGTCGATGCGCAGGTCGGCAACAACATGATCGCGCTGAGCCTGGGCGCCAGCGTGTTCTGGCCGGCGCTGCTGGCGATGCGGCCCGACGGCATCGAGGCGCAGGAACTGGCGGCGCTGAAAGGCCGCTACGAGGCCTTGCGCACGGCGGCGCAGCTTCGTGGATGCGGCCCGCCGCCGGAGTCGATGACGGCGTCGCGCGCGGCGTCGCTGCCGTTCGCGCTCGGCGAGCGTTTCGTCTACGAGGACCGGGCCGGGCGCAACTCGCCGCCGCGCGAGCTGGGGCTGCGCGTCATCGGCTTGAAGCGCGACCAGATCGAGTTCGCGGTGGATCTGGACGGCCAGCCGCTGCATGGTTCGTGGCGGCAGGACCTGGCGGGCAACCCGCTGCTCGACGGGCGTGCGCCGCTGCTGGCCTGGCAGCGCCTGCTCAAGCAGGACCTTCAACTCGGCCAGATTCTGTCGGGCGACCTGCATGCGGCGTCGGGGAATTCCGAGACCGCCAAGCTGCGCGGCCAGGTCGTCGCGCAGGGGGGGCAGACCGTGGCAGGCCGGCAGTTCGATGTGGCGGTGATCGAGCTCTTTGGCGACGCACCGATGGCCGAGGGCCGCTACACGCGCCTGAGCGGGGTGATGGCCGTCGACCGTGTCAGCGGGCTGGTGCTGAGGCTCGAGTTGCAGTGCGCGAATTCCGAGTACTCGGTGCGCCGCCGCCTGATGCGCGTGGAGCCCCCGCCGCCAGCGTGAGGATTGCTGCATGCGGGCTTTACGCAGCTTTACCGGCCACCCATTGGCGCGAAACCTCGCCGCGCCAACATCACTGCATTGCAACCCGATCAACCGAGAGGACGCCATGAACCGCAAATCCCTTTTGTCCGGCAACCGTGCAACCCGCCTGATGCTCGCGGCCCTGGTGTTCGCGCTGGCAGGCAGTGTGGCCACGCTCGTCCAGGCGCAGCCCTTCGGCGGCCCTGGCCACCATGGCGGTTACGGCAGCGCCATGGGCGGCTATGACGGAGCCATGGGCGGCCCCATGATGGAGCGCATGCTCGAGACCGTGAACGCCACGACCGACCAGCGCACCCGCATCCGCGACATCATGAAGGCCGCTTTCGACGATGTGCGCAAGCAGCGCGAGGCCGGGCGCGGTTTGCGCGCCCAGACGATGACGCTGTTCACCCAACCGACCGTGGACGCCGCCGCCGCCGAGGCGCTGCGCCAGCAGATGATGCAGCAGCACGACCAGGTCAGCCGTCGCATGATGCAGGCGATGCTCGAAGCCAGCGCGGTGTTGACGCCGGAGCAGCGGGCGCAGATGGCTGAGCGCGTGAAGCAGCGGCGCGACATGATGGAGCGCCATTACCGCGAGCGCAGGGGCATGGACGCGCCGAAGAGCTAAGCTGCCCGTGATTGGGAGTCGGCCCCCGGCCTGCGGCCATCCGCGCGCCAGGGGCCTTTCGGCACGATGAGCGCAAGACTGCTGTTGATCGACGACGACGCCCGCCTGACCGCGATGCTGGTGGACTATCTGCACGGCAACGGGTTCGAGGTCGAGAGCGCCGGCACGCTGGCTGCGGGGCGCGAGCGCCTGCGCCACGAAGCGTTCGACGTGCTGCTGCTCGACCTGATGCTGCCCGACGGCGACGGCCTGGATCTCACGCGCGAGCTGCGCGCCGACGCGCGGCTGAAGCGCCTGCCGCTGCTGATGCTCACCGCGCGCGGCGAGCCGTCGGACCGGATTGTCGGGTTGGAGATCGGCGCCGACGACTACCTGCCCAAGCCCTTCGAGCCGCGCGAGTTGTTGGCGCGCGTGAAGGCGCTGCTGCGGCGCAGCGCCGCCCCGGCCGACGACGAGGTCATGCGTTTCGGCCGGCTGGAGATCGACCTCGGTGCGCGCCAGGCGCGCATCGACGGCACGCCGTGCGAACTCACCGGCCATCAGTTCGACCTGTTGACCGTGCTGGCCCAGGGCGCCGGGCGCGTACTCTCGCGTGACCAGATCATGGACGGGCTCAAGGGCCATCCGCTCGAGGCCTTCGACCGCAGCATCGATGTGCATGTCTCGCGCATCCGCGCTGCGATCGAGGACGACCCGAAGTCGCCCAAGCGCCTGCTGACCGTGCGCGGCGCCGGCTACGTCTTCGCGCGCAAGCAGGACGGCGAAGCGTGAGCGCCGCTGAGCCGCTGCCCGGGCGCAGCGCCAAGCGAGCCCGATGAAGTCGCTGTACCTGCGCATCTGGCTCACGGTGGTGGCCGTGATGGCCGCGTTCGCCGTCGCCTCGGGCTGGTTCGTCCAGCGCCACCTGGAGCAGGAACGCGTGCGCATCGAGGGTGCGGCATCCGAGCGGCTGGGCGCTTGGGCCGAGCTGGTGCAGCGCTCGCTGCCGGGCGCCGATGCACCAGTGGACGAGCAGGTGGTGGCGCTGCGCGACTGGTCGCAACGGCTGCGGCTGCCGATGGCGCTCGACGATGCCGCGGGGCAGCGCGTGGCGACCGCGGAGGCGTACGCGCGCCGCGAGGCCGACACCGGCCGCCGCGGCCTTGCGGTGCGTCTGGACGACGGACGCACGCTGTGGGTGATGCGCCCGGGCATGGGCCGCGGCATGATGTCGCCTGCCGAGCGCGGCGCCGGCCCGCCGATGCCGCCGCGCGACGCCGAGATGGGTGCGCCGCCGGCGCGTGGCGGCGACCCGAACCCTTGGCGCAGATGGTTCTTCGTGCCGTCGGTGCCGCCGGGCCTCACCCTGGTGGTGTTGCTGGCGCTGTTGTTCGTCGCGGTGGCGCTGGGCGCGTACCCGGTGGTGCGCAGCCTCACGCGCCGGCTCGAGGCGCTGAAGCAGGGCGTCGAGATCTTCGGCCGCGGCGCGCTGGACCATCGCGTCGACGACTCCGGGCGCGACGAGGTGGCCGCGCTGGCGACCAGCTTCAATCGCGCGGCGCAACGCGTCGAGGCTCTGGTGCGCTCGCACCAGAGCCTGCTGGCCAACGCGAGCCACGAGCTGCGTTCGCCGCTGGCGCGCCTGAAGATGGCGGTTTCGATGATGGCGCAGGCGGGCGAAGCGCAACGCGACGCGCTGCGCGTGGAGATCGGCACCAACATCGCGGAGCTCGACGCGCTGGTGGAGGAGGTGCTGCTTGCCAGCCGGCTCGAATCCGGTGCGGCCGATCAGCGGCGTGCGCCCGTGGAGTTGCTGGCCCTGGCGGCCGAGGAGGCCGCGCGCGTGGATGCGGCGGTGCAGGGCCAGCCGTGCACGGTGCAGGGCGACGAGCGGCTGTTGCGGCGCGCGCTGCGCAACCTGCTCGAGAACGCGCGCCGCTACGGCGCCGGCGAGATCGAGGCGAGCGTGGGCCGCACGCCGGCGGGCCAGGTCGAACTGCGGGTCTGCGACCGCGGCCCCGGGGTGCCCGAGGCGTTGCGCGAACGCATCTTCGAAGCGTTCTTCCGGCTGCCTGGCCATGCCGAGCGCGAGGGCGGGGTCGGTCTGGGGCTCTCGCTGGTCAGGCAGATCGCCGAACGCCACGGCGGCCAGGCGCGGTGTCAGGCGCGCGAGGGCGGCGGCAGCTGTTTCGTGATCACGCTGCCGGCCTGACCGCCGACGCCTCGTGGCGGCTGCGCTGGTGCAGCATCCAGGCGAGGAACGCGGTCAGCGAAATGCCTGCGACGACCAGGCCGGTCGTTGCGGCAGCCCAGAAGCCCGCCGCGCCGTAGCCGCCGGGCGCCTCGGTGAGGCCGAGCGGATCGAACGCCAGCAGGTAGCCGCCACCCAGGCCGATGCCCCACATCGAGACGACGAACACCACCAGCGAGACCACCGTGATGCGCCAGGCGCGCAGCACGAACGCTACCAGCGTCTGCAAGGCGTCGCTGAGGTGGAACAGCGCCACCCAGGCGAGCAGCGGCAGCGCGGCCGCGATGACCTGCGCATCCTGCGTATACAGGCCGACGATCTGGCTGCGCGCGAGGAACACCGTGCAGCCCAGCGCGGCAGCCATCGCCAGCGTGATGCGCAGGCCGTTCCAGCCCAGACGCCGCGCGTCGCCGAGCCGGCCGGCGCCGATGCCCTGTGCCACCAGCGTGCTGGTGGCGTTCGACAACGACAGCGGCATCATGAACAATAGCGACACCAGGTTGGCGGCGATCTGGTGGCCAGCCACCGCAGTGGCGCCGATGCGCGCGATGAAGATCGCCATGAATGCAAAACCGGTGACCTCGATCAGGATCGTCAGGCCCATCGGAATGCCCAGGCGCAGCAGCGCCCCCAACGACGCGCGGTGGGGTGGCCTCAGGCCGTGGCCGCGCAGTTCGAAGCGCCGATAGAACGGGTCGCGCCGCAACACCAGGTAGGCCACCAGCGCCTGCGCCCACATCGCGATCAGCGTCGCGATGCCGCAGCCGGTGACGCCGAGTTCGGGAATGCCGAACGCCGGCGCGCCGAACACCAGCGCCGTCGACAGTGGGATCTTGAGCGCCAGTCCGCCGAGCTGCAGCACCATCACCGCCTTGGGCCGCGAGATGGCGGTGTTGAATCCGCGGTAGACGGTGAACAGCAGCGATGCGGGCAGCGAGAACGCCAGCGCCAGCAGGTAGCCGGTGATCTTGTCTGCGACCTCCGGCGTCGCGCGCGACAGCGCGAGGAAGGGGTACGGAAACGCCAGCAGGCCGCTGCCCACGCACGACAAGGCCAGCGCCAGCCACACGCTCTGGTGCAGCTGGTGACCCGCTTCGACGAGCCGCTTGGCGCCGAAGAGCTGGCCGACGATCGGCCCGATCGCCAGCACCACGCCCATCAGCCCGATGAACACGGTGATGTAGGCGGCGGACCCGACGGCGAACGCGGCCAGGTCGGTCGACGAATAGCGCGCCACCAGCACCGTGTCGACGGTCGAGAAGCCCAGCACCGCGAGCTGGCCGATCAGCACCGGCCAGGCCAGCGCAGCGATGCCGCGTGCGTCTGCAGCCAGGCCGGTGGGATTCACGCGCGGAGTTGCCTGGCTGGCTCGGCAGGGTCGCGGGCCGGCGCCGCAGGGTGATCCTCCCCGGTGGCGCGGCGCGCGCGTTCGGCATATCGATTGAAGCGCCAGGCTGTGCCCTGCATCGTGATGCGCCGCCAGACGGCCCGCTTCTCGACCGGCGACAGCACCGGCCAATGCTGGACTTCGTCCTCGGTCCGGCCGCAGCCCTTGCAGACCGCGTCGCCCTGCGCCGTGGTGCAGATCGCGATGCACGGCGCGTCCGGCGTGCTGGCGTACCAGTGCAGCCACGCGTCGAGCACGGTGCGGGGCATGCCCTGTTCGTCGGCCTCGGATTTGCGGTAGTACACCATCAGCGCATAGACCTCGGCCAGCGCCCGCACTTCGGCGCAGGCGGTGATTCCATCGGGCGAGGGGAATCGATCGCGCCACCAGTTGATGGCATTCTCGATGTCGGTAATGTGGATGGCGGTCATGCGCGGACGGGGGCGGCAAGGATACCCGGTATCGCCAGCCGGCCCGGGGGCCGGCACGGCGTGCCAGCGCAGCCAGTCCAGTGCGTTGCTCGCCCCGGGTGCGCCGGCCCGTAACTAGCCGGCGCGCGCCGCCACGATCATGTCGGCAGCCTTCTCGGCGATCATGATCACCGGCGCATTGGTGTTGCCGCCGACGATGCTCGGCATGATCGACGCGTCGACGACGCGCAGGCCCTGCATGCCGTGCACGCGCAACTGCGCGTCGACCACGTCGTCCGGCCCCGGCCCCATGCGGCAACTGCCCACCGGGTGATAGATCGTGTCGGCACGCTCGCGGATGAAGCGCTCGACCTGCTCATCGGTCTGCGCCTTGGCCGATGCGTCGAGTTCGCGGCCCTTGTGGCCGGCCAGCGCGCTCTGCTGGAGGATGTGCCGCATCCGTTTGAAACCCAGCACGAGGCGATCGGCGTCGTCTCGATCGGCCAGGAAGTTCGGGTCGATCAAGGGCGCCGCCGACGGGTCGGCACTGGCCAGCGTGAGGCTGCCCCGGCTCTTTGGCCGCAGCAGGCACACATGGCACGAATAGCCGTGCCCGAACGCGGTCTTGCGGCCATGGTCGACCAGCTTGCCGATCACGAAGTGCAGCTGGATGTCCGGGATCGGTTCCTCGGGGCGGCTCTTGATGAATCCGCCGGCCTCGGCGAAATTGGTCGTCAACATGCCGCGGCGGTGCTTGCGCCATTCGAAGATGCCGAGCAGCGCGCGCCACAGACCCACCGCCGAGATGCCGAACAGATCCTTCAGCTGCGGCGCATCGAACACCTGCACGACGTCCACATGGTCGTGCAGATGCCGGCCGACGCCCGGTAGGTCGTGCACGACCGCGATGCCGTGGCGCTGCAACTCGGCACCTGGCCCGATGCCCGAGAGCAACAGCAACTGGGGCGACTGCAGCGCACCCGCGCTGAGCAGCACCTCGCGCGCCGCCGCGATGCGCTCGATCGCGTCGCCGCGCCGGAACTCCACGCCCGTGGCGCGGCGCCCTTCGGTGACGATGCGGGTGACCTGCACGCCGGTCAACACGGTCAGGTTGGGGCGCGCCATCGCCGGCGCGAGGTAGGCCTTGGCCGCGCTGCAGCGTTCGCCGTTGCGGTGCGTCACCTGGTACATGCCGACGCCTTCCTGCTGCGCGGCGTTGAAGTCGTCGTTCACCGGGTAGCCGGCCTGCCGGCCGGCCTCGACGAACACCGGGCCGAAGCGGTTGGGGCTGCGCAGGTCCATCACGTTGAGCGGGCCGCCGGTGCCGTGGTAGGCATCGGCGCCGCGCTCGTTGTGCTCGGATCGTTTGAAGTAGGGCAGGACATCGTCGTAGCCCCAGCCCGTGTTGCCCTGAGCGGCCCAATCGTCGTAGTCGCTGCGGTGGCCGCGGATGTAGATCATCGCGTTGATCGAGCTCGACCCGCCCAGCACCTTGCCCCGCGGTTGGTAGCCGCGACGCCGATTCAGGCCGCTCTGCGGCACGGTCTGGAACGCCCAGTTCGCCTGCCCGTTCTGGGCCAGTACCGCCAAGCCCGCAGGGCAGTGGATCAATACGCTGCGATCCGCCGGGCCAGCCTCCAGCAGGCAGACGCTGGTGGCCGCGTTCTCGCTCAGCCGCGCGGCCAGCACGCAACCCGCCGAACCGCCGCCGATGATGATGTAATCGTAGGTCGTCTGCACGGTCGATGATCCTTCGTCGCAATGCGTCGCGCTTGGCGGCTGGCTGCGGCGATGATATCGGCGCCCCGCATGGCGGAATTGGGGATCTGCCTCTACAGTGCGACGGGTTTGATGTCACATGCCGTGACCTGGAGACTGTCGATGGGTAACTGGGATCTGCGTGCATGGCGGCTTGTCGCCGCTGCCGTCTTGTGCTCGCCGCTGATGGTGTTGGCGCAATATCCCGAGCGGGCGATCACGATGATCGTGCCGTTTCCGCCGGGTGGCGTGGCCGACACGGTGGCGCGTCCCGTGGCCGAGGCGCTCGCGCGCGAGTTGAAGCAGCCGGTCGTGGTCGAGAACAAGGCCGGCGCCGGCGGTGCGCTCGGAATGGGCATGGCCGCGCGCGCTGCGCCTGATGGCTATACGGTGTTGATGGCCCTGTCGTCGATCTCGATCCTGCCCGAAGCCGACAAGCTGTTCGCGCGCCGGCCCGCGTTCACGCTGAACCAGCTCAAGCCGATCGCGCGTTTCACCGCCGACCCGACCGTGCTCATCGTGCGTGCCGACGCGCCTTGGAAGACCTTTGCCGAATTCGTCTCCGACGCCAAGCTCAAGCCCGGCGCCTACAACTACGGCAGCTCGGGCAACTACGGCACGATGCATGTGCCGATGGAGATGCTGAAGTCCGCGGCGGGTTTTCGCATGGTCCACATACCGTACACCGGCGCCGGCCCGGCGGTGGTCGCGCTGCTCGGCGGCCAGGTCGATGCGGTCGCGAGCGGGCCGGCCTCGGTGGCGCAGCATGTTCGTGCGGGCCGGCTGCGCGCGCTGGCCCATTGGGGCGACAAGCCGCTGCTCGCGTTGCCCGAGGTGCCGAGCCTCACGAGCCTGGGAATGCCGGTGAAGTTCGCCCAATGGTCGGGTCTGTTCGTGCCGTCGGGCGTACCCGACGACATCGTGCAGCGGCTGCGTGCGGCCGCGCGTCGCGTGGCCGCGGACCCCCAGGTGCAGCAGGTGATTCGTTCGGCGGGCAGCCCGATCGAGTACCTCGATGCGCCCGAGTTCCAGGCCTACTGGGACGCCGATGCCGCCCTCATGGTCGAGGCTGTGCAGCGGATCGGCAAGGTGGAGTAATCCGGCGCGCAAGCAGGCGCCAGGCCGGGCAGGTGCCGGCCCGCCACATTGGCGTGCACGAATCGCGAATTCCGGTTACATTAGCCGCACAGATATACCGAGACCGTTTCCACAAGGTCTTCTCGCCGACCGCCTTGCAGCTGAATCTGACGTTGCTTGGCCGGCCCCAGGTCCGAGTTCCACGTTTGACGTTTCTTGAGTGTTTCTGTCTGTGCCGGAATGGATCCGGTACGGTGCTTCTATCTGTTCAACACTCAACAAGGAACATCATCCATGAGTACCGAAGGCACACAAACAGGCGTCGTCAAGTGGTTCGACGATGGCAAGGGCTATGGCTTCATCACGCCCGAAGGCGGCGGCAAGGACCTCTTTGCCCACCACAGCGAAATCAAGAACAACGGCGGGTTTCGCAGCCTGCAAGAGAACCAGCGCGTCGAGTTTGAAGTCAAGCAGGGCCAAAAGGGCCTGCAAGCCGCCAACATTCGCGTGATCTGAACTTCGCGCGGGCACGGCCGGTCTTGTGACCGCCGTGCGACGACGCGAATGAAAAAGCCGCAGCCCGAAAGCTGCGGCTTTTTTCTTGTGGCCGGCGCGCGTTCAGCGGCGTTTGCTGGGCGCGCGGTGCTCGCCCGACGAACGCCTGGCCGCGGGAGCCGGGCGCTTGCCCGGACGCCTGGCCGGCGCAGCCGGACGCGCCTCGACGCTGCGTGGCTCCATGCCGGGTACGGTGGCCACGGCGATGCGCTGCGTCGTGAACTGCTCGATGCGGCGGATCGCCAGCGAATCGCGGCGCTCGGCCAGCGTGATCGCCAGACCCATGCGCCCGGCGCGGCCGGTGCGGCCGATCCGGTGCACGTAGTCTTCGACCTTCATCGGCAATCCGACGTTGAAGACATGCGAGATCGACGGCACGTCGATACCGCGCGAGGCCACGTCGGTGGCCACCAGCACGCGCAGCTGGCGCTGGCGCAGCGCGCTCAGCACGCGATTGCGCTGGCCCTGTGGCATGCCGCCGTGCAGCGCGGCTACCGGGTGGCCGATGCCGGCCAGGCGGTGGGCGAGGTGGTCCGCGTCGCGCTGGGTGCTCGTGAACACGAGCGCCTGATCCAGGCTGCGTTCAACCAGCAGATGCTCGAGCAGCGCATGACGGTGCGCGGCGTTGTCGGCCCAGTACAGGCGTTGTTCGATCTGCGCATGGGTGTCGGTGTGGGTGGCCACGGCCACGCGACGCGGCTCGCGCGTCAGGCTCTTCGCCAGTGCACCCACGTGCCCGCCGAAGGTGGCGCTGAACATCAGGGTCTGGCGCTGCGTCGGGAGCGCCTGCGCGATGAATCGGATGTCGTCGATGAAGCCCATGTCGAGCATGCGGTCGGCCTCATCGAGCACGAGCAGTTCGACGTTCTTCAGGATGGCGGCGCCCGAACCCATCAGATCCATCAGCCGGCCCGGCGTGGCGATCAACAGGTCGAGCGGTCCGCGCAGGGACTTGAGTTGTGCGCCGTAGGGCACCCCGCCGACGACGCTGGCCACGCGCAGCCCGGGCACGCTGCGGCCGTAGGTCGCGCTGGCGCGGGTGACCTGCAGCGCCAATTCACGGGTCGGTGTCAGCACGAGCACGCGAGGCCCGCTGACCAGTCCGCGCTCGCGTTTCTTGGAAGCGTCCTGCCGTGCAGCGAGCACGCGCTGCAGCGCGGGCAGCACGAATGCCGCGGTCTTGCCGCTACCGGTGTGCGCCGAGACCAGCAGATCGTGGCCGGCCAGTGCGGCCGGAATGGCCTGGGTCTGCACCGCGGTCGGCACCTGGTAGCCCGCATGGGCCACCGCTGCCGCCAGTTCGGGGCGTAGACCCAAGCCGGCGAACGGATTCACCGGCGCGGGAGCAACCCTGGGCGCAGTGTCCGAAGTCGATTCCAGAAATTGTTCGAAGCTCATGGTTTTCTTTCAAGGCACGAGCGGGCGCGCCGTCGCTTCGATGAGCGATGGCACGCACGCAACGCGTTGCACCGGCGGTTCAGGCCTGTGTCACCGCGTGGGTGAAGTCGCCAAAGGGAAAGGGCTCGAAGTCAACGGCCCGAACGTCTGGAGCGACGGCATCGCCGCCAACCAGGGTTCGAATAGCGGGTTGAGATCCAGCGCCGGTGGCGCGGGCCTGCTTCGATTAGAGGTCAGTGGGGATGAACGAATGGCGCCGCACGGGGCGGCGCCATGGGCGTATTGTGCCAGACCGCGCGACGCGGCGCCTGGCGCGCCTGGATCAGGGCTTGGCAGGCGACCCGATCGCGGGCGGGTTCGACTCCCCCGGCGCCGGCTGGGCCGCTGCTTCTTCGGTGCCCGGGCCGTCGGTGCGGCCGAGCTTGCGCTGGCGCTTTTCCTCGGCCTTGCGCTTCTTCGCCAGTTCGCGCTGTCGCTTTTCGTACGAGTAGTTTGGGGTCGCCAAGTGGCTGCTCCTCCGGTGGGGTGATTCGCTGCGGGGCGCCGCGCGGCTGGGCGTCCCATCTACGATACATGCTCACAGCATACGGCATGGCCGGCTGGGCCGGGTGCCATTCACCTGACGATGCGAAACACGAGGTCTCGACCATGAACAACCGCATTCTTCAGATACTGTCGATCGCCGTTGTGGCGGTTTCGATGCAACAGGGGCTCCGCGCCGCCGATACGCCGGAGGTCAGCTCGACACCCGACAAGCTGGCGCAGGCGCGCACGCACATCAAGGCCAAGCAGTGGACGGCGGCGATCGACGAGCTCAAGCGCGTGAACGACCCGGCAAACGCCGACTGGAACAACCTGATGGGTTACAGCCTGCGCAAGGCGCGCACGCCCGATCTGGATGGCGCCGAGCGCTACTACAACGAAGCACTGCGCATCAACCCGACGCATCGAGGGGCGCTGGAATACTCCGGCGAGCTCTACCTGATGAAGGGCGACCTGCCCAGTGCCGAAAAGCGCCTGGCCGTGCTCGACAAGGCCTGCACCTTCGGCTGCGAGGAGTACACCGATCTGAAGAAGGAGATCGCGCGCTTCAAGGCAGCCGGCAACAAGTACGTGGCCCCGCAGTAGCCGGTCGTCGGCGCGGCGACGGCGGTGCGTAGGGTACGGCCCGATCGGGAGCTCGGCCCAGCGGGGCGGCAACTCGCCGCACCGCGTCGGGCGTGCCCGGCCGCTTTCAGTAGATGACGCAGGACACCGAAGCGATGTGCGTGTGCGGTGCGGTCGTCGGCGAGGCCGTCGATGTGGTGGAGGTCACTGCCACGGGCGTGCCGGCCTTGAGTTTTTGCAGATCCGCGACGCTGAGGGTCACCGAATGGCTGTGGTCGGCCGTGCCGGCGAAGTTGAAGGTCATCGGCGTCGTGGAGCTGAGGTCGGCGACCGGGATCGCCAGCGTGTGCCCGTGATTGGCATCGATCGCGGGGCTGCAACTGCTGGTCGCCGCAGTGCCTCCTGACGAACCGTAGCTGCCTCCGCCACCGCATCCCCCCAGCAACAGCAAAGCGCTACCGCCGGCCAGCACGTCGAAGAACTGCTTGCGCGTGATATCCATGTGACACCCCACCTTCCGAAGCGGCGTGCGAGAGCGCGACACCGACAGCCAATGCGGCTGCTGAAGGCGTACGTGCACCCAGGCCAGTCCATTCCGAACGTTGTCGAAACCACGCGGGGCCGAGGGTCAACCGTGACGATGGTGATCGCGATCGGCTGATGGGGGAGGTGACCTTCGAATCCGTTACGCTCGGTGCATCCGAGCTCTGATCGCCACTTTCGAGCCATGTTTTCGCGCTTCGAGCGACTCGTCCACCCCTATCCGGAGACGGCCCCCGTGCCGCCGCCGCGCGGTTTCCTGCCCTTCGTCTGGGCCTGCACACAGGGCTTGCGGCGCTACATCGCGGTGATCGCCTTTCTGGTGGCCTTGATCGGCGTGTTCGAGGCGTTCCTGTTCGGCATGCTGGGCCAGGTGGTCGACTGGCTCGGTCGCGTGCGGCCCGATCGGCTCTGGGCCGACGAAGGGGGCACGCTCTTGTTGCTGGCCGGCGTCATCGTGGGCAGCGTCGCCGTGGTCGGCCTGTGGTGCCTGCTGAAGCACCAGGCGATCGCGTCGAACTTTCCGATGCTGCTGCGCTGGAACTTCCACCGGCTGATGCTCGAACAGAGCATGAGCTTCTACCAGGACGAGTTCGCGGGCCGCATCGCCACCAAGGTGATGCAGACCTCGCTCGCGGTTCGCGACACGGTGCTGATCGTGGCCGACATCCTGGTGTTCGTCGTCATCTATTTCGTCACGATGGTGCTGCTGGCCGGCGGATTCGACCTGCTGCTGCTGGCGCCGTTTCTGGGCTGGCTGGTGCTCTATGTGATCGCGCTGCGCTACTTCGTGCCGCGCCTGGGTCGCGTGGCGCAGTCGCAGGCCGACGCCCGCTCGATGATGACCGGGCGCATCACCGATGCCTACACCAACATCGCGACCGTCAAGCTGTTCTCGCATGCCCGGCGCGAAGCCGCGTTCGCGCGCGGCGCGATGCAGGAGTTCATGACCACGGCCTACCAGCAATTTCGGCTCGTCACCGGCGTCGAGGTGGTCAACCACGCACTCAGCATGGCGCTGATCCTCGGCACTGCGGGCGTGACGCTGTGGCTGTGGACGCAGGGCCGCGTGGGTGTGGGGGCGGTGGCCGCGTCCACCGCGATGGCACTGCGCCTGAATGGCATTTCGCACTGGATCATGTGGGAAATGGCGATGTTGTTCGAGCACATCGGCACCGTGCAGGACGGCATGAATACGCTGTCGCGGCAACAGGCCGTGGTGGACCGGCCCGGCGCACAGGCGCTGAAGGTCAGCCGCGGCGATATCCGCTTCGAGAATGTGAGCTTCGCCTACGGTGGCGCCACGCCGGTGATCAACAAGCTCAGCCTGCATGTGCGCCCCGGCGAGAAGATCGGCCTGGTCGGCCGTTCGGGCGCCGGCAAGTCGACGATCGTCAACCTGCTGTTGCGCTTCTACGATCTGCAGTCGGGCCGCATCCTGATCGACGACCAGGACATCGCCGCGGTGACGCAGGTCAGCCTGCGCGCGCAGGTCGGCATGGTGACCCAGGACAACTCGCTGCTGCACCGTTCGGTGCGCGACAACATCCTGTACGGCAGGCCCGACGCGACCGATGCCGACATGATGGCTGCGGCGCGGCGCGCCGAGGCGCAGGAGTTCATCGACGGCCTGGTCGACCCCAAGGGCCGGCGCGGCTACGACGCGCACGTCGGCGAGCGCGGGGTCAAGCTGTCCGGCGGGCAGCGCCAGCGCGTGGCGATTGCCCGGGTCATGCTGAAGGATGCGCCGATCCTGCTGCTCGACGAGGCGACCAGCGCGCTCGACAGCGAGGTAGAGGCGGCGATCCAGGCCAGCCTGTACCGGCTGATGGAAGGCAAGACGGTGGTGGCGATCGCACACCGCCTGTCGACGATCGCGGCGATGGACCGGTTGATCGTGCTCGACAAGGGCCGCATCGTCGAACAGGGCGACCACCGGTCGCTACTGGCGCGTGGTGGCCTCTATGCGCGGTTGTGGGCGCACCAGAGCGGCGGTTTCCTCGGCGAGGAGGCCGACGACGACGAACCCGGCGATCCGGCTACGGCTGCTTTGGCGCAAACCGCGCGTTGAACCACTGGTCGAGCATCTGCTTCTCGTGGCGCAACGGATCGCGGCTGCTGTAGATCTGGGTCTGACCGTGACGGCCGTAGTTCATGTCCTTCACCACCTCCTCACCGCTCTTGATCTGCTGCCCGTTGGACTCCAACCCGTAGCGCAGGTTGAAGCGCGGCCAGTCGGCGGAGCTGGAGACCCGCACCTCCCTGGCGCTTCCACTCAGGGGCTTCATATAGCCGGCCAGATCGACGTCGAGCACCGAAATGTTTAGCACCTGCCCGTCGGGCAGGTAGCGCTGACCGAGCGCCTTCAAGTGCTGCTCGATCTCCTTCAGGTTGGTCGGCACGTCTTGTTTGCTGTTGCCGGCGTCAAAGAACTTGTCCGGGTCGACGAAGGTGACATTGACGGTGCCCGCGGCGCTCGCTGCGGCGGCGAACAGACTCATCAATGCGGCGGCGACGATCGATTGCATGGTGTTGAACTCCGACCAATGCACTGGGCTGAAACGATACAACGTATCAACGGAACCTGGCGACGACGCACAACGCCGAAACGGCCGGCAGCGTGCCGGCTCAGCCCTCGGGCAACAGGTGCGCGATCGAATTTGCGTAGTACCGGAGCAGCGGTTCCTCGCCGGCGCGTGCGCTGTACATCCCGTCGGATTCGTCGGCCAGGTGCCTCAGCGTGAGCATACGCAGACCGGCGCTGACCGCATAGTCCCAGTCGCTGCGCGGCACGTAAAGCCGGGCGCCGCTTACCTCGAGCTCGCGAACCAGGCCAGCGACCGACGACTTGATGTCGAATTCGCTCAATTGCCGCGCTGGGTCGCGCAGCAACACGGTGGCCACCAGCGGCACCGGCAGCACCGGGATCAGCCGTCCGACCTGCGCCATCAGGTGGTGGCCCAGCGCCGCCACCTCGGCGTGGCGGCGCTCCTTGTCGAGATGGTCGAAATCGATGCCGCGCGCCGCCGACCAGGCCTGTATCGACACCGGCGTGCCGAAGTTGACGCAGGCGTAGCCCAATCGGTGCCAGCGGCTGCGCAGCAACAGCCAGGCCTGGTTGCCGAGGAAGCCGAGCGTGTTGCGAAGCGCGCGCCAACGACCCAGCTTGGGCGCCTGCGCATCGGCGCCGAGCAACTGGGTGCGGTCCTCGAGCACGCGGTCGTAGTTCAAGCCCAGCGGCACGAACACCAGGTCGCGCGCGCCGTGCGTGTGGAAACCGCGCAGCATGTAGTCGAGCACGCCGAAACGCGGTTCGCGCAACTTGCCGTCCCTCGTCAACCCGCCCTCGGGATACACCGCCTGCGTGACGCCGGCCTCGGTGGCCATCGCGACGTAGCGCTCCAGCACCCGGCGGTACAATTCGTCCTTCGAGTTGCGCCGCACGAAGTACGCGCCCATCGAGCGGATCAGCTGCTGCAGCCCCCAGACGCGGGCCCATTCGCCCACGGCATACGACAGTGCCGCACGTTCGGCGGCCAGGTACGAGGCGATGATGTAGTCCATGTTGCTGCGATGGTTCATCACGAACACGACCGTCGCGTTCTCAGGTATCGCATTGAGCCCGGCGTCGTCGGTGTAGCCGATGCGAACGCGGTACAGCGACTGCGACAGTTTCTTGCCGATCCAGTAGCCGATGCGAAAGTACATGTAGGCGTTGAACGCGGGCACGATCTCGCGCGCATAGCGTTGCACCTGGTCGAGCGCCACCTCGCGCGGCATCTGGCGCGCGTCGGCAAACGCGCGCGCCGCCTCCTGAACCTTCTCGTCGAAGACCAGCCTGTCGATCAGCGCCTGGCGCCGCACCTGCTGGAACGGGCGGATGTGGATCTTCAGCCGCGCGCCGACCTCATCGAGCACCTTGTTCGCGCGGCTGCGGATGAACCAGCGCGCGCTCGGCATCAGGAACCGGTCGAGCAAGGCCCAGAGCGCCAGCACGGCGATCGCCAGCGCCAGCCACAGCGGTACGGTGATGCTCGTCGTCAACGGGTCAGCTCCTGCCCGGCCGGCCCGTGCGTCCGACTACCGGCCGACGATGCCGAGCAGTTCGACTTCGAATTGCAGCGTGGCGTTGGGTGGAATCACGCCGCCTGCGCCGCGATCTCCATAGGCGATGCCCGGCGGGCAGGTCAGCCTGGCCTTGCCGCCGACCTTCAGGCGCTGGACGCCTTCGGTCCAGCACTTGATCACGCGGTCGAGCGGGAACTCGGCGGGCTTGCCGCGTGCATACGAGCTGTCGAACTCCTTGCCGTCGGGCAGCGTGCCGCGGTAATGCACCCGCACCACGTCGGTAGCCTGCGGGCTGGGCCCGGTGCCCTCCTGCAACGACCGAAAGACCAATCCGCTCGGGCTGACCTTGGCGCCGGGCTCCTTGGCCGCCTTGGCTGCGGCGTCCGACTGCGACCAAGCTGCCGGGGCACTGAGAACTAGCAGGACAAGGGCGAACGAACGTGGATTCAAGGAAGGCCTCCGGTTGGATTTGATGCGCGCGAACTCGGTTGACCCGCGCACGATTGTCGCCAGCGCAGACTCTACCGCTTGGGTTCGGCGTCACGCAGGAACAACGCCGGGTCGACCATCGTGCGGTTCAGGCTTATCGACCAGTGCAGGTGCGCGCCGGTCACGCGGCCGGTGGCGCCGACCGCGCCGATCGGATCGCCAGCAGCCACCAGATCGCCGGTCTTCACCCGTATCGCGTTGAGGTGGCAATACATCGTCAGCAAGCCCGCACCATGGTCGATCCAGATCGTGTGGCCATTGAAGAAATAGTCTCCGGTGTCGATCACGCGCCCCGCTGCGGCGGCCACCACCGCAGTGCCGACATCGGCTGCGATGTCCATGCCGCTGTGCGGATTGCGCGACTGACCGTTGAAGACACGCCGCAGTCCGAATGAGCTGGAGCGCGGCCCGGGTGCGGGCTGGCGCATCAGGATCTCGACTGGAATACCTTCGGTGTAGGTGGCGATGACGGTCTTCTGGTGCTCGCGCTCGCGCTCGTAACGGGCCAGGTCTTCCTTCGACAGGTCGACCGTGCGCTGCGGCACCGTCAGGTGCTGCTCGGCGTACTGCATGGCCTCGATCGTGTAGCTGAGCCGCTCTTCCTTCTTGCCGGCACGCTGCACGCTGATCGCGCTGGCGCCGGGCTTGGCGCCAAGCGGGATGCCGAGCACCGCGACCCAGCCGCCCGGCTCGCCGACCACCATCACCGGGACGCCGTTGGCTTGGGCCTTGGGTCGTGTCGGCGACGCGCCGAGATTCAGCGTCGCGACGCCGCCGGGAACGATGCGATGCTGGGGCAGCTCAAGCGCACCGGCCCAGGTCGCGACCCACATCATCGCCAGGCAGCATGACGCACGCAGCCGCAGGCTCGACGTGGACAATCTCGAGAAACCAAATTGCATCCCGGACATTGTCATGCCAACGCCCGCAGGTCAGCATCGGTGCAAAACCAAGGTTACCGAATGACCCTGAATCGACGAGCGATGTTGCGCCGCGCTGCGGCGGCGAGTGCCTTGCTGCTGTTGGCCGCCTGCGGCAAGCGCATACCGCGCGCACGACCGGTCGCAGCCGGTGCCGCGGTCGTGGCATTGGGCGATTCGCTGACTGCCGGCACTGGCGCCACGCCCGAGGCCAGCTACCCTGCCGTGCTGGCAGCACTGACCGGATGGCGGGTGAGCAATGCCGGCGTGCCCGGCGACACATCGGCGCAGGCGCTCGAGCGTCTTCCGGCGCTGCTGCAGGACCAGATGCCTGCGCTGGTGCTGGTAAGCATCGGCGGCAACGACTTCCTGCGCCGCCAGCCCGAGTCGCAGACGCGCGCCAACGTGCGGCGCATCTGCGAGCTCGTCGTCGCGGCCGGCGCGCAGGTGTTGCTGGTCGCTGTGCCGCGGCCGACGCTGGCCGCGGCGTTCACCGGGTCGCTGGCCGACCACGCGCTGTATGCGGAGATCGCGGACGAACTCAAGCTGCCGCTGCAGCGGCAGGGATGGTCCGCAGTGCTCGGCGACGAATCGTTGCGGTCGGACTCGATCCACGCCAACGCCAGGGGCTACGCGCGTTTCGCGCAAGCAGTCGTGGCGACTGCCGTCGCCACGGGTCTGCTGGAACGGCGCTGACGGGGAGCACGCGCGGACCGCAGCGTCTACTTGGCGGCGAGTGCGTCCGCCCCGGCCTTGGCGACCATGCCGTCCTGGTCGGAGTTGACGCCCGACACACCGATGCCGCCGACGATCTTGCCGTCGATGATGATCGGCAGGCCGCCTTCGACCGGACTGGCGTCGCGCAGGCCGAGGAAGCGCAAGCCGGCACCACCGCCGGCCACCGCGTCCTGGATGACCTTGGTCGAACGGCGGTAGATCGCTGCCGTCACCGACTTGTCCTGCGCCACCATGACGCTCGCGGTCTGCGTGTTGTCCATCTTCTCGAATGCCACCAGGTGGCCCGCGGTGTCGACGACGGCGATCGCCACCGGCCAGCTGTTCTTGCGCGCTTCTGCCTGCCCGGCGGCGATTGCCTTGCGCGCTTGCTCGAGGGTCACATTGGCGCCGTACTGCGGAACCTGGGCCTGGCTCGCAACCGAGGCCGCCAGCAGTGGCAGCGCGAGGGCCAGAGTGCCGAGAAATCGTCTTGTCTTCATGCGGGAGTCTCCATGGTGATGAGCAAGGATCGAAGCATACGGCGCGAGTGCACGCGCGGCGGCGGGTGAACGCATCTGCATGTCGCATGCATCTGCGGCCCCCACACGTGTATACGCCAGCCGCATGCCGTTACTGCCAGGTACGCCGATCAATCCCCTGGTTCTCCGCATTGCGGCAAACCCCAAGTAAGCGCCTGCTTGTGTGGCTTACACCCCGAATGGCGCGATCCGGCCGATCGTGGCGGCCGCAGAATTTGCATCAGTTGAATTGGCCTGCACAACATGCAGGCGCAGGCGAAAACGATCGAGTCGCCTCGATCGGCCAGCGCAGAAACCGAGTCCCATGTTCGTCAAAGATCTCGATGCCACACGCACGCTGTGGAAACAGCGCGGCAGCCGCTTTACCTGTGCCGGCGTGGCGACGGCGATGCGACTGTCCGAGATGATCTATGACTTCGAGTATTCGCTTCGCGGCACGCCGCCCGCGCTGTCGAATCCGGTGCGCAGCCAGATTCGCGGCGTGCGCGACAAGCAGGATCTTTGGGATCTGCGCGCCGAGATCTTCGCGCTCGTCGCGCGCTGTTTCGATCAGTGGGAAGCCCAGTCGCGCGTCGATGAGTTGAATCGATTCTTCGAGTCTTCAGTCGCATTCAGCCGGCCGGCGTTGACCTGAGGCGAAGCGACCGTGAGGTCGCGGGCCCGACCGCCGTTACTTGCCCCACGACTCCTTCAGGCCGGTGATCCGGTTGAACACGGGCCTGGATGCGGCGTGGTCCTTGCGATCGGCGACGAAATAGCCGTGCCGCTCGAACTGGAGCTTGTCGTCGGCTCGCGCCGCGCCGAGCGAGGTTTCGACGAACCCCGACCGGACCGACTTGCTGGTCGGGTTCAGGCAGGCCAGGAAATCGCGCCCGCCCGCGTCGGGCTGCTCCTGCGTGAACAAGCGCTCGTACAGGCGCAGCTCGGCCGGCACGGCGTCGTGCACGCCGACCCAGGTGATGGTGCCCTTGACCTTGACCGCATCCGCACCCGGCGTGCCGCTCTTGGTGTCGGGCACCACGCTCGCCAGCACCGCGGTGAGCCGGCCATCGGCATCCTTTTCGCAGCCGGTGCACTCGACGACAACTCCGTATTTCAACCGCACCTTGTTGCCCGGGAAAAGCCGGAAGAAGCCCTTCGGCGGCGATTCCGCGAAATCGTCGCGCTCGATCCACACCTCGGGGCCGAGACTGAATGAACGCTGACCAAGCTCGGGCCGTTGCGGGTGGGCCGGTGCGCTGCAGGGTTCGCGGTGCGCGGCGTCGCCGAAGACCTCGGCCCAGTTGGTCAGCTTGAGCCGCACGGAATCCAGCACCGCCATCGCCCGCGGCGCCTTGCTTTCGAGATCCTCGCGCAGCGCGATGTCGAGCACCGAGTAGTCGACCCAGATGTTGGTCTTGCTGGCGCCGGTGTCCTCGGCCATCTTGCGGATGCTGGCGGGCGTATAGCCGCGCCGGCGCATCCCGGCTAGCGTGGGCAGGCGCGGGTCGTCCCATCCGTCGACGTGGCGTTCGTCGACCAGCTGCCTGAGCCGGCGCTTGCTGGTGACGACGTATGTGAGATTGAGCCGCCCGAACTCGATCTGCTTGGGCAGCGGACGCTGCAGCAGGCCGCCATCGGCCAACGACTCGAGCAGCCAGTCGTAGAAGGGGCGCTGATCCTCGAACTCCAGCGTGCAGATGCTGTGCGTGATGTTCTCGAGCGCATCCTCGATCGGGTGCGCATAGGTGTACATCGGGTAGATGCACCAGCGGTCGCCCGTGTTGTGGTGTGTGGCGCGCTTGATCCGGTACAGCGCCGGGTCGCGCATGTTGATGTTGGGCGAGGCCATGTCGATCCTGGCGCGCAGCACCATGGCGCCATCGGCATGGGCACCGTCGCGCATTTCGCGCAAGCGCTTCAGGTTCTCTTCGCGCGGGCGATCGCGAAACGGGCTGTCGACGCCGGGCCGATTGAAGTCGCCGCGGTTGGCGCGCATCGCGTCGGCGCTCTGCTCGTCCACATAGGCCAGGCCGACCTCGATCAGATATTCCGCCGCGCGGTACATGAAGTCGAAGTAGTTGCTGGCGTAGTACAGATGGCTGGTGCCACCGGCCTCCCAACTCCAACCCAGCCAATGCACCATCTCGACGATGGCGTCGACGTACTCCTGCTCCTCCTTTTCGGGGTTGGTGTCGTCGAAGCGCAGGTGGCAGATGCCGCCATAGTCCGCGGCGAGGCCGAAGTTCAGGCACACGCTCTTGGCGTGACCGATATGCAGATAGCCATTGGGCTCGGGCGGAAAGCGCGTGCGGATCCGTGCCGGGTCGAGCGGACCTGCCGCGTGGTGCGCGGCGTCGCCGGGCGTGCCGGCGAATCGGCGGCTCGAGTACGTACCGGCCTCGAGGTCACGCTCGATCACCTGGCGCAGAAAATTGCTCGCTTTGGCGGGAATCTCCGCTTTGGAGGGCAGGGTCATCGGGTGCGTTACACGGGCAGCAAACCCGCGCCTGACAAGGACTTAGGCCCATTCTATCGATCGCGTTCACAAGTCTTTACCTGACGCCGGTCGCCTGGCTTGTGAACCGGGATAGCCGCGCGATCGTTCAGGGTACACGGGACGCGATATAGCGACCCGCACGAAAACCGCAAGGAGCCCAACATGTCCCCGACCAAGACCCGTCTGATCGCTGCAGTGGCCATGAGCGCCGCACTATGCGCAGGCGCCGCCCAGGCTGGAGAGGTGAACTGGACCATTGGCGTCAACGCGCCGCTCGGCAACGGCGCATCGATCGGCACCGTGTTCTCAAATGGATACCCGGCGCCGGTGTATGTCGAACCCGCACCGGTGATCTATGCGCCGCCGCCGGTGATCTATGCCAGGCCCGCGGTCGTCTATGCGCCGGCCCCTGTGATCTACGCGCCGCCGGTGTATGCACCGCGTCGCGTCATGGTGGGCGCGCCGGTCTGGGTGTCCGGGCGCTGGGTACCCAACTACCGCTATCGCCATGGTTATCGCGGTCATGATGATCGAGGTCACTGGGACCGTGGCGACCATCGCAGCGCGCCGATGTATCAACCTCAGGGTGGCCGCGGCCGCTACTACCCGAGCTGAACCACTGCTGCGCGCGGCGGGACGATCGCTGATCGCCCGCCGTCGCGCGCGGCCGCGGCCGAAGCCTCAGCGGCCTTCCCGCCGCTTCAATCGATCGATCTCATCCGCGAGCATGCGTTGGCGCAGCCCATCGCCTTGCAGGCTGATGAAGGTCACGATGCCGTGAATCGCCAGGCCGAGCCCCCAGCCCCACAGCGGCCAGTAGTGCCAGCGCGCGCCGCCGCTGGCGATGTTGATCACATACAGGCCGACGTTGACCAGCACGAAGACCAGCGCGTGTATGTAGAAGCCGAGCTTGATGCCGACACGACGCTTGGCGCGTGCTTCGAGTGAAAGGATGTCGTCGCTCATGGTCTTTCCCTCCGAACCAATTATCAGGCCATCATGCTCAGGCCCTGCCTGAGCAGCAGGTCGCCCAGGAAGCGGCCCGGTACCAGCGTGAATATGCCGGCGACCACGCAGCCGCCGACGAATAGGCCTTGCATGGCCTTGCGGTGCGCAGACACGTTGCCGTGGCGAATGTGCCAGATGGCCAGCGGCAGGCTGATCGCGGTCATCACGGTGAACAGATGGATCGGCGTGAACCCCGCGATGTTGGGCATCCGGTAGTCGCGTATGAACAAGGTGGCGATCGCCGTCGAGGCCATCAGCGCCACCCAGCCCCAGCCCAGCGCACGATGGCTACCGGTGCCCTTGCGGCGCGACAGGATCACGATGCCCAGGATCAGCGCGGCGAGTGCCGTGACGAGGTGGAAGAACACGACCGGGTGGCGGTGCAGCAGGGCGGTGACGGCATTCATGGTTCCGGCGATCGGTGAGACGACAGGTCGAATCCTAGGCACCGGCGCGCAATCGGGCCAGGGGGCCGCGACGAAACGACAGGGGCTGCGACGAAACGATGCGCCGGCAGCGCGGCATGCAGCCTACATGCCCTTGAACAGGTGCGCGTAGAGCCGGCTGGCGGTCAGACGTTCTGGCCGATCCTTCAGTGTCAGATAGACCTTGCCCGACTCATCACGCAAGGCGGTGGCGATCGCCCGAGTGCGAACCACCGTGCCGCGGTGAATCTGCCAGAAGCGCTGCGGGTCGAGTTGCGGTTGAAGCTCGCGCAGCGACATGCGGATCAGATGCTCGCGCTCGGCAGTGACGACGCGCACGTACTTGTCGGCCGCCTCGAAGTAGACGACGTCATCGATCGGCACCATGTGCACCATGTTGCCGACGCCGGCCTGGATCACTTCGAGCCGCGGCGGAACGTCGCCTGGTGGCGCGCTGCCCAATATCGCGCGCAACTGTTCCAGGGTCTGCGGCAACGGGCCTCCCGGCTTGCGTTCGGCCAGGCGCGACTTCAGGCGCTCGACGCAGGCCGCCAGGCGACGCGGCTCGACCGGCTTGACCAGGTAGTCGACCGCCTGCGCCTCGAAGGCCTGCAGCGCGTACTGGTCGTAGGCGGTCACGAACACCAGCAGCGGAAACGGCAGCGTCTCCGGCCAATCCTCGGCCAACGCCTGCGCCACCTCGAGCCCTGTCATGCCGGGCATGCGAATGTCCAGGAAGCAGATGTCTGGCTTGCACGCCAGCGCCTGCGTCAGGGCGTTGTGGCCATCAGCGACCTCGGCCGCGATGCCTAGCTCGGGCCATTGAATGGCGAGATCGGCGCGCAAGCCCTTCAACAGCAGGGGCTCGTCTTCGGCGATCAATGCGGTGATCGCGGCTGTCATGCGGCTGGCTCCTGTGTGGGCAGGCGAATGGTGGCGAGCGTTCCGCCTTTCGAATCAGCGGCCAACTCCAGCGTGAGCGTCGCGCGCGGGCCGAACAGCGTGGAGAGCCGATCGCGCACCTGCTGCAGGCCGAACCGCGAGCCGCCGGCGCCCGTCGCAGCCAGACCGACGCCGGTGTCGCGCACGGTGAGCACCAATTCATCGCCTTCCCGCCGCGCGGCGACCTCGATGCGGCCGCCTTGCACTTGCGGCTCCAATCCGTGGCGGATGCTGTTCTCGACCAGCGGCTGCAGCAGCAGTGGCGGTACCGGCTGCGTGCGCAGCTCGGCCGGCAGGTCGAGATACACCTCCAATCGTGGCCCCATGCGCACGGCCATCAGCGACAGGTAGTCGCCGATGCGCTCGAATTCATCGGCCAGTGCGTGAGAGCCGCTGCGCGACGCCGCCAGCATGGCGCGCAGGAAAGCGATCAGGCGATCGAGCATCGCCTGCGCGCGCGCCGGGTCGGACCCGATCAACACGCGCAGATTCGCCAACGTGTTGAACAGCATGTGCGGTTCGAGCTGCGATTGCAGCAACTTCAGCTGCATCTCGGCCGCCGTGCGTTGCGCATGTTCGGTCATTGCCTGCATCGCCGCCAGCCGTCCGCGCGAATAGAAGAAGTACACCGCGCTCAGCGTGATCGCCAGGCTCACCATCAGGATCAGTGACAGCGCACGCAGGTTGCCGGCGGACGGGTTGTGGGTGCGCTGCGTGCCGGTGAGCAGATCGGCGATGGCCGATCCGCCGTAGTAGCCGAGCAGGGCGGCCGCCACCGACCAGGGCCCCATCCAGGCCCAGCCCGGCCAGTTCGATTGCGCCGCCGCATCGAGGTTGCGCCGACGTTGGCGGTACGAGAACCCATAGCGTCCGGCCTCGATCAGAAACTGGATGCTCATCCCGATGCAAAGGGAGTAGACCAGGGTACCGAGGAACGGATCGCCGAACATCGTGCTGATGAAGACCGCGGCGATCAGGCAGAACACGAGGCCGACACGCAACTCGTGCCACAGCCATACCAGCGGCGAACGAACCGGGTAGCGCGCGAAGAAGTCGGCCAGGGCCGGTGACTTCACGGCAGTGCGCTGGTTGCCGCCGCGCGCAACTCTTCGCTGGTATGGCCAGGCCCATCGGCGCGCCAGCCGGGGGGTTTGAGAACGGCGCCCAATCCGGCACGCACGCTGCGGGCACGCAGAAGGTCGCCCGCCATGGCCATCCACTCGGCAAACTCGACCTTCAGCGGATTGACGCTGGTCTGCGGTTGCACCAGGCCGTAGCGGCAGGGCAGATCGCCGCGCTCGGGCCGGTAGGTGCCGAAGAGTCGATCGAACACGAGCAGCACGCCGCCATAGTTGGCGTCCAGATATTCGGGGTTCGCCGCGTGGTGCACGCGGTGCGCGGACGGCGTGTTGATGATGCCCTCGAGCCAGCCGAGCTTCGGAATCCACGTCGCATGCAACCAGAACTGATACAGCAGATTGAACGTCAAGGTCTGAAGCACGATCTTCGGGCTGAAGCCCAGCCACATCAGCGGCAGGAAGAACAGCGCGGTCCCCGTCAGCTTGCCGAACGCGCCGATGCGGTAGGCGGCCGACAGATTGAGTTGGTTCGGCGAGTGATGCACCGAATGGTTGCACCAGAACCAACGCACGCGATGTGCGGCGCGGTGGTACCAGTAGTAGCAGAACTCCTGCCCGATGAAGAGCATCAGCAGCGCAAGCCAGCCGTCGATCGCGAAGGTCGTGACGCGGTGCTGCACGGCCCAGCCGACGAACGGAGCGGCGATCGACAGCGGAAGTGCAATGCCGACCGCAATGCGCGCCACCAGATCGAATACCGACACCCCCAAGGCGCGCCAGTCGTAGGCTTCACGCCGCAAAAGCACCAGCGCCTCGATCAACGACAGCGCCAGCACCGTCGGCGCGGCTACAAACAACAGGAACCGGTCCAACGCGTCCATCGAGCAGGGCCTTTCGACAGCCGCAGTCTATCTGCGTCGATCAAGCAGGGAGAAGTCGGATCGATGCCGGTATCGCCTGCAAGATGCGCCAGGCCCGCGCGGCGAACAGACCTGACAAGGCTCCGTAGGCCAGCGAAACGCCGGACGAAAAAGTCATGTCTGCGGCCCAGTCGGGATGAAAGACCAGCGTCACCGCCACGGCGTAGCGCAGGGCGAAGATGGTCCACATCAACGCCAGCGGCCACGGGCTGCCGTCGAGCGTGAAGCTGCCATCGGGTTCGCACCGGATCCGGCGCGGCCGGCGCAATGCCGCAACGGTTGCCATCGCCAGCGCGCTGCCCAGCGCCCATGCGGGCAGCGCCTGCGGTCCGTACATCTGAACGGCGCTCCACAGCGAATACCCGCCCAGGGCGATCGATGCGACCAACAGGCGCGGCCTGGTGATGCGATGCTCGACCCACTGTCGCAGGCCCAGCGCGGTGATCGCCACCAGGAGCACCCAGACCCACAACGGCGTGTGTTTGATTACCTCGGTGACGACAATGGATAGCGGCAGGTTCGATGGCATGGCGGTTGCCTTTCCAACGGTGCTTGTTGGACGCCATGGTCGCGTGTGCCGCCAATCGAGGCCAGCGCACATCGACGGACTGTCGACGCAGGTCGCGAAACGGGGTCGCGACGGCGCGAAACGCCTGTCGCCCGTCGGAACTACGAATTACCCATGCGGGCGCGGATCGACTCGATGCGCGCACGGTTGACGCCGAGGTCCTTGCGCCCCAATCGAGACGCCGATCGCACCTGGATCGCACCGATGGCCGGGTCGAACCAGAACTCGGCGTCGTCGACGAAGCGCATGACGCGCGACTCGAACTGCACGTAAAGGTAGTCCGGCTGCTGCTCGACGACCGTGGCGCCGGCCATCGAATCGATGGCTTGCCGCAATCGGGCCATCGATGCCTGCGTGTCACCCGTGGCGGGCAACGGCGCGATCTGGGCAACCTCGCGCATCGGGTTATCGGCATGCAGGTGCGCCTGGCTGCTCACGCTGTTGGGGTTCATCGACGGCCGCTTCAAGCGGCCATCGCGCACGCCCAGGTTCTCCGGCGTCTTGCCGCGAAAGAGGCCCAACTGGCCTGCACCCAGAACCAGGACGGCCACTGCCGCGATGGCGATGCCTATCCAACGCAACCAATCCATCGTTGACTCCAAAGCCACTAACGTCGCCGCCCGCCGCCGAAGATTCCACCGAGCACGCCGCGGACGATCTCGCGCCCCACGCTCGAGCCGATCGTCCGCACGGCCGAGCGCGCCGCCGACTCGGCCAGGCCTTCGTGCCTGCCGCCGCGCGGACCGGTGGAGCCGAACAACACGTCCTTCAGCCCATCGAGCATGCCGCCACCCTGCTCGGTGGGGGCCGGTGACGGGCTGCCAGGCTTCGTGGCGCCGGCCGCCGCCGCATCGCCGCTCGCCGCGGCGCGTCCCTTCAGCCTTTCGTAGGCCGATTCACGGTCGACCGCCTTCTCGTAGGTACCGGCCACCAGCGAGCTCTCGCGCAATGCCTTGCGCTGCTCGGGCGTGATCGGGCCGATCTGGCTGCCTGGCGGGAGCACGAAGACGCGCTCGGTGACGCTGGGCCTGCCCTTGGCATCGAGAAAACTTACCAGCGCCTCGCCCACCGCGAGCTCGGTGATGGCGGCGGCCATGTCGCCAAGCTTGGGATTGGGTCGCATCGTATCGGCCGCGGACTTGACGGCCTTCTGGTCGCGTGGCGTGAACGCACGCAAGGCGTGCTGGACCCGGTTGCCGAGCTGCGCGAGCACCGTGTCGGGCAGGTCCAGCGGGTTTTGCGTGACGAAGAAGACGCCGACGCCCTTGCTGCGCACCAATCGCACGACGAGCTCGATGCGCTCGACCAGCGCCGTGGGCGCGTCCTTGAACAGCAGGTGGGCCTCGTCGAAGAAGAACACGAGCTTGGGCTTGTCGAGGTCGCCCACTTCGGGCAGCGCCTCGAACAGCTCGGACAGCATCCACAGCAGGAACGTGGCGTACAGGCGCGGCGCATTGAGCAGCTTGTCGGCCACCAGCACGTTGACGACGCCCTGGCCATCGACGGTCTGCATGAAGTCGGCGATGTCGAGCATCGGCTCGCCGAAGAACTTGGTCCCACCCTGCTCCTCGATCTGCATCAGGCCGCGCTGGATCGCACCGATGCTGGCGGCGCTGACGTTGCCGTACTCGGTGGTGAACTGGCTGGCGTTGTCGCCGACATGCTGCAGCATCGCGCGCAGGTCCTTCATGTCGAGCAGCAGCAGGCCGTTGTCGTCGGCGATCTTGAACACCAGGTTCAGCACGCCGGCCTGCGTCTCGTTCAGCGCCAGCATGCGCGCCAGCAACAGCGGCCCCATGTCGGAGACCGTGGCGCGCACCGGATGGCCCTGTTCGCCATACACGTCCCACAGCGTCGCCGGGCAGCTCGCGGGCGTGGGCGCGGGCAGGCCGCGCTCCTTGATGGTGGCGGCCACCTTGTCGGGCAGCTTGCCCTTCTGGGTGATGCCGGACAGGTCGCCCTTGACGTCGGCCATGAACACCGGCACGCCGATGCGCGACAGGTTCTCAGCCAGCGTCTGCAGCGTGATCGTCTTGCCGGTGCCGGTGGCCCCGGTGATCAGACCATGACGGTTCGCGAGCGCGGGGAGCAGCTCGCATTCGATGTCGCCGTGCTTGGCGACGAGGAT
>Ga0209253_10000743_pt1 | contig 28347 bp, 26 predicted proteins | sample FrelakmetBRP12BR_FD_187145 | JGI IMG/M metagenome (GOLD analysis project Ga0209253, IMG submission 187145) | Freshwater lake sediment microbial communities from the University of Notre Dame, USA, for methane emissions studies - BRP12 BR (SPAdes)... | ecosystem: Environmental > Aquatic >...
GACGAGCGGCAAGGGCCCGTCGGGCCCGTCGGCGACGGCCGCGGACTCGGCGGCGCGCCAGGCTTCCTCGTCCGCGGCGGCGACCCGCTCGGCCCGCAGCGCGCTCACCCGGGCGGCGAGATCCGCCTCGCCCCGCTGCCGCAGTGCCGCCACCGTCTCGCGGTGCGCGGCACGGGAGTGGGCCCCGAATACGCGCCGCAGGTCGGGTGCCGCCTCCATGCCGGCCGCCGTCCGGAAACGCTCCTGGGCCAGGGCGCGCGCCAGCGCATCCACCTCGCCCCGCAGGATCTCGACCTCGACGTCGTCCAGGGCCATGCGACGTCTTCTACCGCGGAACGGCCGTCGGGTCCGGGGCCGGCGGCGGCGCGAGCCGCCCGGCGTCGGTCTGCCCGGGATCGCCCCCGGGAGCGCCCTTGACTCCCGGCCCTGCGCCGGTAGGGTCCGCCCGGCATGCGCAGGCTCACGCTGACCGCCCGCCGCGGCGACGCCAACCGGCGCATCGACCGCTTCATCGCCGAGCGGGGCGGGATCTCCCGCGGGGAGGCCCGGCGCGCGCTCGAGCGCGGCGGCGTCTTCGTGGACGGGCAACGCTGCAAGGTGGCATCGCGTGGCGTCCACCCCGGCCAGGAGTTGGTGGTGAACCTGGAGGAGGGCGGGCGCGTGGCCGGGGACGCCGCCGCACCCGCCTCGCTCGGGCGCGACCGGCTGCTCTTCGCCGACGAGCACCTCCTGGCCGTGGACAAGCCCGCCGGGGTGCCCGCCCAGCCCACCCTCACGACCGACCGCGGCCACCTCCCCGAGCTCGCCGGGCGACTGCTCGGCGCCGAGGTGACGCTCGTCCACCGGCTCGACCGGGAGACGAGCGGCGTCACCGTGCTGGCCCGCACGCCGGCGGCGGCGAGGGCTCTCGCCGCCGCATTCCGCGAGGGGACGCCGGAGAAGACCTACCTGGCGCTCTGTGCCCGGTCTCCGGTGCCGCCCGAGGGGCGGGTCGACGCGCCGCTCGGCCCCGACCCGCGCCGCCGGGGCCGCCGCGCGGTCCGGCCCGACGGCGAGGCCGCCGCCACTCGCTACCGGACGCTCTTCGTCGGCCCATCCGGCGCGGCGCTCGTCGAGGCCCGGCCGGAGACCGGCCGGACCCACCAGATCCGCGTCCACCTGGCTCACCTCGGAGCGCCGCTGCTCGGCGACGCCCGGTACGGCGGCCCGCGGATGGTGGCGGAGCTCGCCATCCCGCGGACCATGCTCCACGCCCACCGCCTGACGCTGGCCCATCCGAAGAGCGGCCGCCCGATGACCTTCGAGGCCCCTGTCCCAGCGGATTTCGAGGCCGTTCGCCTGGCTCTCGTGCCGGGCTGACGCGGCTGGCACGCCGGCCGGAAACGTGCTTACTTGCGCCGTCGAGCCGGGGGCCACCGAGCGAGACAGGGAGCGAGAGGACGATGAGCGACACCACCCCCGGCGCGGGCGCGGCCGACTTCAAGCCCTACATCCCCGACCAGACGGCGATGAAGGAGTTCACTCCGAAGGCGCTGGTCATGGGCGCGCTCTTCGGGATCCTCTTCGGCGCCGCCACCGTCTACCTGGCGCTGAAGGCCGGCCTCACGGTCTCGGCCTCCATCCCCATCGCGGTGATCGCCATCTCGCTGGGGCGCAAGCTCCTCAAGACCACCATCCTCGAGAACAACATCATCCAGACGGCGGGCTCGGCGGGCGAGTCGATCGCGGCCGGCGTCGTCTTCACGCTGCCGGGCTTCCTCTTCCTCTCCGCCGGCACGGGCGGGCAGAGCGTGGGCGCCGGGTACTTCAACTACCTGACCCTGTTCCTGCTGTCGCTCGTGGGCGGCATCCTCGGCATCCTGATGATGATCCCGCTGCGCCGTTCCCTGATCGTCAAGGAGCACGGCCAGCTGGCGTATCCGGAAGGCGCCGCCTGCGCGTCCGTTCTCATCGCCGGCGACAAGGGCGGCGACTTCGCGAAGACCGCCTTCCAGGGCGTCTTCCTCGCGCTCGGCTATGCGGTCCTGCAGAAGGTATTTCACGTCATCGCCGAGACCCCGGCCTGGGTGACGAGGCAGACCAACAAGTGGCTGCCCTCGGCGACGGTGAACGGCGAGATCACGCCCGAGTACCTGGGCGTCGGCTACATCATCGGCCCGAAGATCGCCGGCGTGCTGGTGGCCGGCGGCGTGCTCGCCTGGCTCGGCCTCATCCCGCTCCTCTCGGTGCTCGTGCCCCCGGACACCATCGCCCTGCAGCTCGTCAAGCTCGGCTACATGAGGGACCTGGCCACGGCCGGCGGCCCGGGCGGCTGGGACCCGGTGGCGCACGGCTTCGCGAACCTGCCGAACGCCATCTACCGGGCCTACGTGCGCAACATCGGCGCTGGCGCGGTGGCGGCGGGGGGCTTCATCACGCTGGTGAAGACCCTGCCCACCATCTACACCTCGCTTCGCGACAGCTTCCGGTCGCTCCGCGGCGGCGCCGGCGAGAAGGCCGTGGCCCGCACCCAGCGCGATCTCTCCTTCGTCACCGTCATCGTCGGCAGCCTCGGCCTGGTGGCGCTCCTGTCGCTGCTCCCGATCGTTCCGGGCGAGACGTTCCTGAACAAGTTCCTCATCGCGTTGCTGGTCATCGTCTTCGGCTTCATCTTCGTGACCGTGTCGTCGCGCATCGTCGGCCTCATCGGCTCCTCGTCCAACCCGATCTCGGGGATGACCATCGCCACGCTGATGGCCACCGCCATGGTCTTCGTGGGGCTTGGCTGGACCGGGAGCGTCTACGAGCCGATGGCGCTCGTCGTCGGCGGCATGGTGTGCATCGCGGCGGCCAACGCCGGCGCCACGAGCCAGGACCTGAAGACCGGCTTCCTCATCGGCGCCACGCCGCGCTACCAGCAGATCGCGCTCTTCGTCGGCGCCATCTTCTCCTCGCTGGTCATCGGCCTCACCGTCCAGATCCTCGACAAGCCCACCGCCGCGCAGGCGGCGCAGGGCATCCTCCACGCCATCGGCTCGGAGAAGTTCCCGGCGCCGCAGGCCACGCTGATGGCGACCCTCGTCAAGGGACTGCTCTCGCTGAACCTCGACTGGACCTTCGTGCTGGTGGGCGCCTTCCTTTCGATCACCATGGAGCTCTGCGGCGTGAAGTCACTCTCCTTCGCGGTGGGCGCGTACCTCCCGCTCTCGACCACGCTCCCCATCTTCGCGGGCGGCGTCGTCAAGGGCGTCGCCGACTGGCTCGCCGAGCGGCGCGGCGAGAGCGTCGAGGAGAGCGAGCTCGGCGGCGGGAGCCTCTTCGCCACCGGCCTGGTCGCCGGCGGCGCGCTCACCGGCGTGGTGGTGGCGCTGCTCCAGGTGAACGACGGCATCGAGCATTTCCTCGTCACCACGCTGAACGCCCAGCCGGCGCTGGTTCGGGTCCTCGGCGACGGCGGCTACCAGCTCCTCGGCGTCGCGTTCTTCGTGACCCTGGCGGCCCTGCTCCTGCGCGCCGGCAGGACGTCGCAGGTGCCGGTGAAGTGACGGGCGGCGCAGCCGGCCCGCTCTCCGTCGCGCCGGCGCCTTCGTCGCCCAGATCACCTCGGCGCCGTCCTCGGCCCGGCAGGCCCCGGTCCCGACCGCCTCGGCCTCGGCTTCCACGAGCACCCGCGCGCAGTCCCTGGAGCGGGCGAAGGCGAGCGAGGCCCGTCAGGCCACGCAGCGGAAGTCTCGGACCTCCTCGAATCCCCGCCGCCCGAGCTCCTCGCGGATGAGCTGGCGCGCGCCGGGCGCGCCCACGGCCACGAGAAGCGGCAGCCCGCGCACCCGCTCCGCCTCCTCGTAGGAGACGACCGGCGTCCCGCCGACTCGGCGCCCGATCTTCCGCCGGTCGACCTCCAGGAAGAGGGCCACGCCGATCCCCTCCTCGGAGAGCGCCCGGGCGAAGGCCCGCCCGGTCTCGCCGGCGCCCCACAGCGCCACCGTCCGGCTCCCGGCGAGAGGGCCGCGCGCCAGCCAGGCCGCCTTGAGCGCCATGTGGCGCGGGAGCGCGTACCGGCCGTCGGTGCGGGTGAGCCGAGCCGCCGACTCGCGCCAGTCGAGCAGCACCGCGGCGACGTTGGAGAGCCGGTGGCCGGCCTCGGCCAGGCGAAGCCAGAGGTCGTAGTCCTCCGGGAAGTTCCCGTCCCGCCAGCCACCGGCCACCTCCAGCGGTTGCCGGCGCAGCGCCGCCGCCGGGTGGACCAGCGGCGACTCGACGAGCAGGTCGCGCGCCACCCGCTCGGGCGACACGAGCCCGTTCAGCCAGGCGGCGTAGCGGCGCATCCCTCCTGCCACGGCGCGGCGCGGGAAGAGGCGCACGCGGGATCCCACCGCGGCGAGTGACGGGTCGGCGGAGAGCGCCGCCAGCTGCAGCTCGATGCGGCGCGGGTGGGCCACGTCGTCCGCGTCCATGCGGACGACGACCTCGGCATCGCAGCGCGCCAGTCCGCGGGCGAGCGCCCGGGCGATGCCCTCGCCGGGGCCGCGCACCACCTCGACGCGCCGGTCCCGCCCCGCCAGCCGGTCGAGGACCTCGGCGGTGGCGTCACGCGAGCCGTCGTCCACCGCGACCAGCGCCAGGTCGCGGTGGGTCTGGCGCAGGATCGAGGCGGCGGCCGCGCCCAGCGTGGCGGCGGCGTCTCGCGCCGGGAGCAGGACGGCGACGCGGGGCATCTCGGGCCGGGCGGCGGGACGCGGCGCCGCGCCGGCAGCGGGGCCGGCGCGGCACCCGCGCGTCAGCCCTCGTACTCGCCGCCGGGCACCGGCTGCAGCTCCTCCGGCGCCACCTCGATGGCCGCACCCTCGTCGAAGCTCGGCGTCTCCTTCTCCGCGATGTTGCTGCAGATCCACACCGAGGCGAAGTAGTAGCCCATGGGCCCGAGCCCGACGATCTGGCCGCGGGTGGCGGGCGACACGACGTCGGTCTTCCGCCACTCCTCCCGAGCGTGGATGTTGGAGAGGTGGACCTCCACCACCGGGCAGGTCAGCGCCTTCAGGCAGTCGTGGAGCGCGAAGCTCGTGTGGGTCAACGCCCCGGGGTTGATGATGACGCCCCTCGCCTCCTGGCGGTTCTCCTGCAGGAAGTCGAGGATCGCCCCCTCGTAGTTGGACTGCACCGCCTTCACCTTCTGCCCGTAGGCGGCGCAGGCCTCCTCCACCATGCGCTCGATCTCCGGCAACGTGGTGGAGCCGTAGACCGCGGGCTCGCGCTCGCCGAGCAAGTTCAGGTTCGGTCCGTTGACGAGCAGGATCATCTCGTTCTCCCGAGTTCGCGCACCGTGTCGTCCACCGCCGCGTCGGCGGCCGGGACGTCCCACTCTACAACCCAGGCGCTCCCCTGGTGAACGGGAAGCACCCAGCGGAGCCCGCTCGCGGTTCGTTTCTTGTCGTGCCCCATGAGAGTCACCGCCCGCCGCGCCACCGCTACGGACACCCGCACCGGCAGCCCGGCGGCGGCGAGCGCCGCTTCCGCCCGGTCCACCTCGGCGTCGCCGACCCGCCCGAGCCGGCGGGCCAGGCGGAAGGCGAAGGCCGTCCCGATGGCCATCGCCTCCCCGTGCTTCCAGCGGGAGAAGCCACCGGCCGCCTCGACGCCGTGGCCGAAGGTGTGACCCAGGTTGAGGAGCTTGCGCTCCCCCTGCTCGGTGGGGTCGCGCTCCACCACCTCGACCTTGACCCGGGCGCAGTCGGCGACGAGCCCGGCATCCGCCGGCGCGCGCCGGGCCTGCGCCGCCATGCGGTCGAGGAGCGCCGGGCGCAGGAAGCCGTACTTCATCACCTCGCCGAGTCCGCTGGCACGCTCCCGCGCAGGCAGCGTCGCGAGCATCCGGGGGTCGGAGAGGACCGCGACCGGCGGGTGGAAGGCGCCCAGAGCGTTCTTGGCGTCGGGCAGGTTCACCGCGGTCTTGCCGCCGATGGCGGCGTCCACCATGGCCAGCAGCGTGGTCGGCACGGCCACCCAGTCCACGCCGCGCATGAACACCGCCGCCAGGAACCCGGCCGCGTCGGTCACCGCGCCACCGCCGAGGCCCACGACCAGGCTCTGGCGGGTGAGCCCGGCGCGCAGGAGCTTCACCGCCGCCCGCTCGAGCGCGGCGAGGGTCTTCCCCTTCTCGCCATCGGGCAGGATCACCAGCGTCGCGAGCCGCGCGCCTCGCCGGAGCGCCGCCTCGGTCTCTCGCCCGAGCGGGGTCGCCCGCACGCGGGCGCAGGTCACGAGCGCCACCCGGTCGCGGCGGGCGGCCAGCTCGACGAGGCGCTGCGGCAGCACCGCACCGATCTCCACCGGGTAGCGCCGCGCCTCCTGGCGGGCCTCGATCACCACCGGAGCGGCGCGCCCGGCGTGGCGGCCCGTCGCCGCCAGGGCGGCGGCGCGGCGGTGCCGGCTCATGCGCCCTCCGGCAGGCCGGGGACCCGCGGCGACCCGTCCGACCGCAAGAGGTCGGCGACCCGGCGAGCCACCGCGTCGGGCGCGAGCCCGTCCACCTCCACGGTGAGCTGGGCGCGCCGGTAGAGCGGCAGCCGACGACGGAGCAGCGGCTCCCAGCGGGGCGCGAGCGGCCGCCCGGTCCCGGCGCCGAGGCGCCGCGCCGCCTCGCCGGGCGAGACGTCGAGGAAGACCACCGTGCCGACCGCCAGCAGGTGCTCGGCGTTTCCGGCGTCGCAGAAGGCCCCGCCGCCCAGGTCGGCGACGAGCGGCCCGCGCAGCCCGCGGACGACCCGACGCTCCAGCGCCCGGAAGGCCGCCTCGCCCCGCTCCGCGAAGACGCGCTCGATGGGCATGCCCGCCAGCGCCTCGACCGCGGCGTCGGTCGAGATGGCGCGCCGCCCCAGCCGTCGAGCCAGGAGGCGTGCCACGGTGGATTTCCCGGAGCCCATCATGCCCGCGAGCGCGACGGTCCAGAGCGCCGTGGTCCGGCGCGGCGCGGTCCAGGAGGGCATGGTCTCATCGGATCCGGGCCGCATAGACCTCGACGGCCTTCTCGATGTCCCGCATGGCGTCCCCGGGGAACTTCTCGACGAAGGCGCAGGCGAGCTCCCAGCAGACGACCGCCTCGCCCACCACCGAGGCCGCCGGCACCGCGCAGACGTCGCTCCGCTCGTAGCGGGCCATCGCCGCCTCGCGGGTGTCGATGTCCACGGTCGGCAGCGGCGTGGTCATGGTGGGGATGGGCTTCATGTAGGCTCGCACCTGGAGGTGCTCACCATTGGTCATCCCGGCCTCGAGGCCCCCCGCCCGGTTCGTGTCGCGGAAGAAACCCCTCTCCTTCGACCAGCGGATGGCGTCGTGGAAGCGGTCGCCGGGGAGATCGGTGCGGGTGCCGGCGCCGATCTCGACGGCGCGGATGGCCGGGATGGAGCAGAGGGCGCCGGCCAGCCGGCCGTCGAGCCGCCGGTCGGGGTGGACGTAGCTCCCGAGCCCGGGCGGCAGGCCGGTGGCGTAGACCTCGAAGGTCCCGCCGATGGAGCCGCCCCGCTCCCGCTCCCGGTCGACGATGGCGCGCCAGGCGGCGGCCAGCCCCTCGTCGGCGGTGCGCAGGTCGGAGGCCTCGATGGCCGCGAGCTCCGCGAGCGTGGGCGGCCCGTCGGGCCGGCTGTCCCGCTCGCCCACCGCCGTCACCCGCGAGGTGACCTGGATGGCGAAGTGGGCGAGCAGCTGGCGCGCCAGCGACCCGAGCGCCACGGTGGCGGCGGTGGAGCGGGCGCTGGCGCGCTCGAGCGCGTCGCGGGCGTCGTCGAAGCCGTACTTCAGCACCCCGGGCAGGTCGGCGTGCCCGGGGCGCGGCCGGGTGAAGCGCGGGCCGCCGCGGGACGCGGGGGACACCAGGTCCTTCCAGTTGTCGTGGTCGCGGTTCCAGATGACGAGCGCGATGGGCGAGCCCATGGTCACCGCGCCGCGGATGCCGGAGAGGAACTGGGCCTCGTCCTTCTCGATCTGCTGGCGGCCGCCGCGCCCGTAGCCCTTCTGGCGGCGGGCCAGCTCCCGGTTCACCTGCGCGAAGTCGATGCCCAGCCCCGCCGGGAAGCCCTCGGCGATGGCGGCGAGCGCCGGCCCGTGCGACTCGCCGGCGGTGAGGTAGCGCAGCGCCATCAGACCCTTCCTCCCGGCGCGGCGACGGCGCGCGCCATCACGCCCGGGGGCGCGGAACGACCGAGCCAGACGCGAAAGGCGAGCTCGCCCTGCCGCACCAGCACCTGCTCTCCACCCACGAACGCCACGCCGGCGTCACGCGCCGAGCGGCCGAAGGCCGTGTCACCGTAGACGAAGTCCAGCGCCACCTGGCCGGTCCGCCACGCGAGCGGGGGCAGGCGGCCGGCGTTGGCCGCGAGCCCCACCGAGGTGGCGTTCACCACCGCGTCGGCGTGGATCGCCGCCGTGGCGGTCTCGTCCCAGGGTACCACGCGGGCCGACGCGTCCGGCTGGCCGAGCGCCCGCGCCAGGTCGCGGCACAGCGCCGCCGCGGCCTCGGGACGCCGCGCCGCCACCGCCACCTCGGCCCCGAGCTGCAGGAACGCCCAGGCCGCGGCGCGCGCGGCGCCGCCGGCGCCGAGCACGAGCCCCTTCGACCCCGGCCCGACGCCGGCCTCGGTCAGGAGTCCGCGCACCGCCGGGGCGTCGGTGTTGTGGCCGGCCCAGCCCCCGTCGAGGCGCGACAGGGTGTTCACTGCACCGACCCTGGAGGCGACGAGGTCCAGCTCGGCGCAGAGCGGCACCACCGCCTCCTTGTGCGGCACGGTGAGGTTCAGGCCCCGCAGGCCCAGCGCGAAGGCACCGCGCACGGCGGCCTCGAGGTCGCCCGGCGCCACCTGGAGGGCCACGTAGACGGCGTCCACGCCCGCCGCGTCGAAGGCCGCGTTCTGCATGGCCGGGGAGCGGCTGTGGCCCACCGGCCAGCCCAGCACGGCGTAGACCGGGGTCTTGCCGGTGATCATGGCGGCGGCTCCGAGAGACGGTCCAGGGTGGAGAAGAAGGACGGGAAGCTCGTCGCCACGCAAGCCACGTCGTCGAGCGCCACCTCGTCGCCGCCGGCGAAGAGCTGCGCCACCGCCATGCTCATGGCGATGCGGTGGTCGAGTCGGGTGCGCACGGCCACGCCCCGGAGCCGCGTCGGCCCCTCGATGGCGCAGCCGTCCTCGAAGAGCTCGATGCGCGCGCCGGCGGTGGCGAGCGTCTCGCCCATGACCGCGAGGCGGTCCGACTCCTTGACGCGGAGCTCCTTGGCGTCGCGGATCACGGTTCGGCCGTGGGCCTGGGTGGCCATGACCATGATCACCGGGAGCTCGTCGATGAGCCGCGGCACCAGCGTCCCCTGGATGGTGGTGGCGCGCAGCGTCCCGCCGCGCACGGTGACGTCCGCGCGCGGCTCGCCGGCGCTCTCCCGCTCGCCGGCCACCGTGACCGGCGCGCCCATGGCGCGGAGGACATCGAGCAGCCCGGTGCGGGTGGGGTTCGTCCCCAGGCCGCGGGCGGTGACCTCCGAGCCGGGGAGCGCCGCTGCGGCGCAGAGGAAGAAGGCCGCCGAGGAGATGTCTCCCGGGACGTCGACCGCCCCGCCGCGGAGCCGCCCCGGGGAGACGGTGACCTCGAGCCCGCGGACCTGCAGGTTGGCCCCCATGCGCGCCAGCATCCGCTCGGTGTGGTCGCGCGAGGCCGCCGGCTCGGCGACGGTCGTCGCGCCCTCGGCGAAGAGGCCGGCGAGCAGGAGCGCCGACTTCACCTGGGCGCTGGCGACCTCGAGCACGTGGCGGGTCCCGGCCAGCGCCCCACCCCGCACCACCAGCGGCGGCAGCCGGTCGCCGTCGCGCGCGCTCAGGTTCGCGCCCATGCGGCGCAGCGGCTCCACCACCCGGCGCACCGGGCGCCGGCGGAGCGACGCGTCGCCGGTGAGGACCGAGAGGCCGTGCACCCCCCCGGCCAGCACGCCCGCGAGCAGGCGAAGGCTCGTGCCGCTGTTGCCGCAGTCGATCACGTCGTCCGGCTCGTGGAGCCGCTCCGGCGGGGTCACCACCACCTCGGCGCCCTCCTCTTGTACCCGCGCACCGAGCTTCTCCACCGCCTTCCAGGTGGAGTGGACGTCCTCCGCGCGGAGCAGCCCGCGCACCCGGCTCTGCCCCTCCGCCAGCGCGGCGAGGAGGAGCGCCCGGTGCGAGACCGACTTGTCGCCGGGCACCTCGAAGGCGCCGCGGAGCGGGCCGCGCCGGCGGCAGAGCACCGGTCCGGTGGAGGGCGCCTGGCTCAGAAGAGCTCCCCCCGGGCCGCCCGGGCCTCCTCGAGGGCCTGGCGCGCCGCCTCCGGCGACTCGGAGATGGCGCCGAGGATGCGCTCGAGGTGTCCCTGCAGCCGTCTCGCGGCCTCGGGGAGGTGGGCGTTGCGCCGCGCCACCTCCCCCTGGATGTCGAACGCGAAGCCGGCGAGCCGGGTCATGTCGTCGAGCCCCGGCCCGGCCAGGGCCCGCGCCAGCGGGCCGGCGTCGCGCGCCGCGATGGAGAGCGCGCTGGCCAGCAGGTAGGGCAGGTGCGAGACCATCGCCACCGCGGCGTCGTGCTCGGCGGCCGTGGTGCAGATGACCCGGGCGCCGAGCGCCTGGTGCAGCGCCCCCACCCGTGCCACCGCCTCGGCCGCCGCACCGTCGGTGCAGACCGCCACCGTGCCGCCCTTCCAGCGGTCGGGGCGCGCCGCGTCGTAGCCGCCGCGGCCGCCGAACATGGGATGGGCGCCGACGAAGCGCACCCCGTGGTGCACGTCCTCCGCGGCCACGGCCAGCACCCGCTCCTTGGCGCCGCCGACGTCGCTCAGCACGGCCCCCTCTCCCATCCGGCAGGAGACCGGTGCCAGCAGCGCCTCGATGGCCGCCACCGGGGTGCAGAGGACGACGACCTCGCAGTCGCCGAGCCAGTCGCCGGGGTCCGTGTGGACCTCGTCGGCGACGCCGTCGGCGGCGGCCCGGGCGCGGATGTCGTCCCGCGTCTCGGCGGCGGCGACCTCGATCGACGGGTCGGCGGCCTTGAGCCCGCGGGCGAGCGACGCCCCCATGAGCCCCAGCCCGACGATGCCCACGCGGCGGGGCAGGGGCGCGAAGGGTTCCGGCCTCACGTCAGGCCCCCGGCTTCCGGCCGGCGGGTCCGCCGGCTGCCGGCGCCGCTGCGGGCGGGGCGGCATCGTCGCCCGCCAGGTCCGGCCGCAGCGAGCGGGCGCCGCGAAGGTAGACGTGCCGGACGTCGCGGGGCGTGCCCGACTCCACGTGCACCAGCACCCGCACCGTGCGCGGCAGCGAGCCCGGCACCGGGATCTCGCGGGAGCAGATCATCGGCACCATCGTCCAGCCGCACCTGGCGCGTGCGGCTCGAGCCGGGAAATCGGCGTCCAGGTCGTGGGTCACGGTGAAGATGGCCCAGACGATCTCGTCGGGGGAGACGCGGTTCGTCTCGCAGAGGGTGAGGCACATCTCGGCGACGCCATCTTCCATGGCCTCGACGGTGTTCGACTCGATCTGGGTGGCGCCCCGGATCCCTCTCATCGCGAGCCTGGGAGTCTACTTCCAGACCCGCCGGTCGTCGATGCGCTTCGCACCCTCGGGGAGGGTGCCCGGCGAGACGACCGTCACCTCGCCCTTCACCTTCACCTCGTCCCGCAGCGCGTCGGCGAGCCGCGCCGCCAGCCCCTCGTCGCCCGCGACGGAGAGCTCCACCACGTACTGAAGGTGATCCAGGTGCGCCTGGCGCGTCACCACCGCCTGCCAGCGCGCCACCTCGGGGAAGCGCTTGACCACCTCGGCGATCTGGCCGGCCCGCACGAAGAGCCCCTTCACCTTGACGCCGTCGCCGACCCGGCCCAGCAGCCCCTGCAGCTTGGGCGTGCTGCGACCGCAGGGGCAGCGCTCCTCGGGCGAGAGCGCCGAGAGGTCGCCGGTGGCGAAGCGCAGCAGCGGGTAGGCGACGTCGAAGAGCGTGCCCACCACCTCGCCGGGCTGGCCGGGCGCGGCGGCCTGGCCGGTCTCGAGGTCCAGCACCTCCACGATCACCTCGGGGTGGACGTGCCAGCCCCCCTTCTCCGGACACTCGTAGGCGAGGCAGCCCAGGTCGGCCGTGCCGTAGCTCTGCAGCACCCGCACGCCGAAAGACCCCTCCAGCTCGGCCCGCAGGGACTCCGGCAGCATCTCGGCGATGACGTGAGCGGTCTCGAAGGAGAGCGGCGTCCCCAGCTCCCGGGCCCGCGTCAGCAGCAGGTGGAGGAAGCTCGGCAGCCCCATGTAGGCGGTGGCACCGAGGTGGGCGGCCACGCGGACCTGGAGGTCGGTCTGTCCGACGCCGGCGGGGATGACGGCGCAGCCCATGGCCCGCGCGGCGGCGTCGAGCATGAAGCCCAGCGGCGTCAGGTGATAGCCGGCGGCGTTGTGGGCGATGTCGCCGGCGCGGAAGCCGGCGGCGGCCAGCGCGTGGCGGAACCGCCAGTAGTCCTCGGAGGTGCCCTGCGGATCGAAGATGGGTCCCGGCGACATGAAGACGCGGGCCAGGCGCCCCGGGGCCACGGCCAGAAGGCCCCCGAACGGCGGCTCCTCGGCCTGCGCCGACGGGAGCGCGTCCTTGCGGATCACCGGCAGTCGCGGCAGGTCGTCCAGGCCACGGACGCTCGCCGGCGTGACGCCGGCGGCCTCCAGCGTGCGGCGCGCCCGCGGCGCACGGGCGAAGGCGTGGGCCACGGTGCGGCGCAGCCGCTCGCCGAGCTGGGCGCGGCGCACCTCCGGCGACGGGCATTCCACGGACGGATCGAGGATGCGGGTGGGGCGGAGCGCGGGCATTCGGGCCTCCGGCGCCGCGGTCGCGGACGCTCGTTCACGATGCGTGGATCACGACAGCCAGCGCTTGCGGCGCTTGTAGAACTTGAGGTTCTTGTAGCCCTTCTTCTCCCCCTCGGCACCGCCGCCCAGGTAGAACTCCTTCACGTCCTCGTTGGCCCGCAGCTTCTCCGGCTCGCCGTCGAGCACCACCCGGCCGCTCTCCATGATGTAGCCGTAGTCGGCGATGGAGAGCGCCAGGTTGGCGTTCTGCTCCACCAGCAGGATGGTGGTCTTCTCCTCCTGGTTGATGCGCCGGACGATGCGGAAGATCTCCATCACCAGGAGCGGGGCCAGCCCCAGAGAGGGCTCGTCGAGCATCATCAGCTTGGGGCGCGCCATCAGCGCCCGGCTGATGGCGAGCATCTGCTGCTCGCCGCCGGAGAGGTAGCCGGCCAGCTTCTTGCGCCGCTCGCGGAGCCGCGGGAAATAGTCGTAGCAGAGGTCGCGGTCGCGGCGCAGCCCGGCCCGGTCGTTCCGGGTGTAGCCGCCCATCTCGATGTTCTCCTCCACCGAGAGGTCCTCGAAGACGCGGCGCCCCTCCATGACCTGGAAGAGGCCGCGACGGACGACCTGCTCCGGGGCCAGCCTCTGGATGGGCTCGCCGCGGAAGGTGATGGTGCCGTCGGTGACCTCTCCCTCCTCGCTGCGGAGGAGGCCGGAGATGGCCTTGAGCGTGGTGCTCTTGCCGGCGCCGTTCGAGCCGAGCACGGCCACGATCTTGCCCTCCGCCACCTGCAGGGAAAGCCCCTTCAGGACCAGGATGACGTCGTCGTAGATCACCTCGACGTTCTTGAGCTCGAGCATCCGGCGCGCTCCAGGGAAGGGGAAGGCAGGGCCCACGGGCGGGTGGATCTCCCCGCCCGCAGGTCCTGCCGTGAGGCGACTAGAAGCCGAGCCACTCCTGGGTGCGCGGCACCGTGTACTCGGCGATCTTCACGAGCTTGCCGTTCTGGACCTGGAAGACCTCCGAGGTCATGGAGGCGCGGTGGTCGGTGGGGGTGTAGGTCACCGGCTGTGCCAGGCCGCCCGTGGAGAAGTCCTTCAGGGTCTCGCTGGCGGCCTTGATCCCGGGGCCGTTCAGCTGGCCGGCCTTGTCGGCGCGCTTGAGCACCTCGGACCAGACCATCACGTAGGTCCAGCCGCGGACGTACATGGCGTTGCCCTTCTCCGTGGGGCGGACCTTGTCGTGGGTGGCCATCACGTCCTTCATCCCCGGCACCGGGGTGCCGTAGGGGACGTGGGGCATGAGGCCGGTGACGCCCTCGGCGTTCGGGCCCGCCAGGGCCGGCAGGTTCTCGTCGAAGCCGTAGGGGTTCGATCCGAACTTCACCTTCATCCCGAGCTTCTGGGCGTCGCGGAGCACGATGGCCACGTTGGCGGTGGTGATCTGGATGTAGGCGTACTCCACGCCCTTCTGCTTCATGGAGAGGAGCTGGCTGGTGGCGTCCTGGAAGTTCGGGGGCAGGACCGCCTCGTCGACCACGTCGACGCCGATCTCCGCCGCCCACTTCTTGCCGGCGGCCATGGGGGACTTGCCGTAGGCGTTGTCGCCGTACATGAAGGCCACCTTGGCCTTGCCCTTGCCGCCGCCCTTCGCGTAGTCGGCCTTCACCCAGTTCAGCCAGGAGCGGAGCCCGTCGGAGTACGAGGGCGCCACGAAGAAGTTGTAGGGGAACTTGGTGGGGTCGGTGAGGGGGGCGGAGAAGGAGGCCGAGTAGTAAGGGATCTTGTCCTGGCCCGCGAACTCCTTCAGCGCCTCGGTGTCGCCGGTTCCCCAGCCCTGGATCATGACGACCTTGTCGTCGGTGACGAGCTTCTTGTAGAGGGCACGGGCCTGGTCGATCTTGTAGCCGTAGTCGGCGCCGATGAGCTTGATCTTCTTGCCGTTGATGCCACCGCTCTCGTTCACGAAGGCCACCGCGTCCTGCACGCCCAGGGCGTAGGGCTTGCCCACGTCGGCGGTCACGCCGGTGAGGTCGAAGATGCCGCCCACCTTGATCTCGGCCTGGGCCCGGGTGGTCGAGGGAAGGAGCGCCATCGCCGCAACGGCGAGGGTCGCCCCGAGGAACGTCTTCTTGAATGCCATGTGCCTGCCTCCTTGACTGTCGGTCAACTGCGAACGCGCTCGCTGCCGCACTGCTAGTACGAGAAAGGGTACAGCTTCCAGTAGGTCTTGATGTGGTGCCACCGGGCCGCCATGCCGTCCGGCTCGAAGATCAGGAAGAGGATCACCACCAGCCCGAAGACCCCGGTCTTCAGCGGCGCGACGATGGTCATCATCCCCGGCCAGTGGTTTCCCACCGCGTCGGTGACGAGCCGCAGCATCTCGGGCAGCAGGGTGACGAAGATGGCCCCGAAGATCGAGCCCAGGATCGACCCCAGACCGCCGATGATGACCATGCCCAGGTAGTCGATGGCCAGCGTGATGGGGAAGTTCTCCGGGCTGATGAGGCGTGCCTGGTAGGCGAGCAGCGACCCGGCCACCCCAATGTAGAAGCTCGAGACCGCGAAGGAAAGCAGCTTGTAGCGGAAGACGTCCACCCCCATGACCTCGGCGGAGATGTCCTGGTCGCGGATGGCCACGAAGGCCTTCCCCACCTTGGTTCGGAAGAGGTTCTTCGCGAAGAAGAGAAGCCCCACCAGGATGGCCAGGATGAGAAGGTAGACCTCGCGGTCGCTGCCCAGGACGAGGGAACCGGCCTTCGCCGCGGGGATGCTGATTCCGTTCACCCCGCCGGTCATGTGGTCCCAGTGACTAGCGGTGAACTCGACGATGTAGTGGGCCGCCAGCGTGGCCACCGCCAGGTAGAGCCCCTTGAGCCGCAGCGAGGGGATGCCGAAGACCAGGCCCACCAGCGCGGTGACCACGCCGGAGACGGGGATCACCACCACGAAGGGGAGCCCGGCCTTCCCGGCCAGCGCCGCGGTGGTATAGCCCCCCACCGCCATGAAGGCGGCGGTGCCGAGCGAGATCAGGCCGGTGAAGCCGGTGACGATGTTCAGCCCCATGGCCGCGATGATGGCGATGAAGATCCGGTTCAGCACGTCGAGCCAGTAGGTGCCGGTGAAGAAGGGAATCGCCAGCAGGACCGCCAGCAGGGCTGCCAGCAGCCAGCGCGGGAGCGGCGACTCGAAGATCGCCATGTCCTCGGCGTAGCTCTGACGAAAGTCGCCGCAGCGCATCCCCGCTCCTCTCTAGACCCGCTCGATCTTCACCTTCCCGAAGAGCCCGTAGGGCTTCACGGAAAGGATGAGGACGAGCACGATGAAGGGCGCCACTTCCTTGGCCCCGCCGCCCACCAGGGGGTCGAGGTACCCGCCGGCCAGGTTCTCGAGAACGCCCATGACCACGCCCCCGACGATGGCCCCGCCGATGCTGTCCAGGCCGCCCAGGATCACCACGGGGATCACCTTCAGCCCGAAGAAGGCCAGCGACGCGTCGAGCCCCCCGCGCACGCCGGCCAGCAGCACCCCGCCGATGGCGGAGACCACCGCCGCGATCGACCAGGAGAGCGCGAAGATGCGCTGCACGGAGATGCCCATGGAGAGCGCCACCTGCTGGGAGAAGGCGGTGGCGCGCATGGCGATCCCGGCGCGGGTGAACTTGAAGAAGAGGGTGAAGATGAGGAGCAGCACGGCCACGCTGGCGGTGCTGTACAGGTATCCCTGCGAGACCGGCAGGGGCCCGAGCTGGACGGGCGTGACCGGGAAGATGTTCGGGAAGGGGCGGAGGTCGGTGCCCCAGACGGCCTGGACAACGGCCTTGAGGAATGCGGAGAGCCCCAGCGTCACCATGATGAGCGAGATCACCGGCTCGCCGATCATGGGGCGCAGGATGAGCCGCTCGGTGAGGATCCCCAGCACGGCCATGAAGGCCATGGTCATCACGAAGGCCACCGCGAAGGGCAGGTGGTACTGCACCGCCAGCGAGAGGCAGACGTAGGCGCCGAGCATCATGAACTCGCCCTGGGCGAAGTTCAGGACGCTCGTGGACTTGTAGATGACCACGAAGCCCAGGGCCACGAGCGAGTAGATGCTCCCGCTGACGATGCCGTTGAGGACGAGCTGGAGGAGGAACTCCACCTAGGCCGCCTTTCCCCGGGGCTGGCCGAGCTCCCGCACCAGCAGGGTGGTCTGGATGCGCGCCGTCTTCCCGTCCTGGAAGCGGATGGTGGTGTCGATGTCGACCGCGCCCCGGTCACCGTAGAGCGCCTCGATGACCACCTTGTACCGCTCCTCCACGAAGCCACGCCGCACCTTCCGCGTGCGGGTCAGCTCCTCGTCGTCGGCGTCGAGCTCCTTGTAGAGCAGCACGAACTTGCGGATGCGGGCCGCGGCGGGCAGGGTCTGGTTGACGACGTCCACCTCCTTCTGGACCAGATCGTAGACCTCCGGCTTGGCGGAGAGGTCGGTGTAGGTCGTGTAGGAGATGCGGCTCTTCTCGGCCCACTTCCCGACCACGCCCATGTCGATGTTCAGCATGGCGGTGAGGTAGGGGCGTCCCTTGCCCACCACGACCGCCTCCTTCACGTAGGGTGAGAACTTGAGCCGGTTCTCGATGAACTGGGGGGAGTACTGCGTCCCGTCGGCGAGCTGCATCACGTCCTTGATGCGGTCGATGACGACCAGGTGGCCGTCCTCGGTCAGGTAGCCGGCGTCGCCGGAGTGCAGCCAGCCCTCCTCCAGCGCGTCCCGGGTGGCCTCCTCGTTCTTGTAGTAGCCGGCGAAGACCGCCTCGCTCCGCGAGAGGATCTCGCCGCGCTCGGAGATGCGCAGGTCGGTGCCGGGGATGGGGCGGCCCACGGTGTGGAACTGGATGTCGTCTCCGCGGTGAATGCAGGAGATGCCGCTGATCTCGGTCTGGCCGTAGATCTGCTTCAGCGGCACGCCCAGCGCGTGGAAGAAGCGGAAGACGTCGGGACCGAGTGCGGCGCCGCCGGTGGAGGCCGATCGCAGGCGAGTGAAGCCGAGCCGGTCCTTCAGCGCGCGGAAGAGCCCCCAGTAGGCGAGCCGCCAGGCGACGCCCAGGTGGAGCGGGACCGGCTTCTTCTGGAAGCGCAGCTCGGCCACCTTCCGGCCGATGGGGAGGCAGCGCTCGTACATGAAGCGCTTGAAGGGAGTGGTGTCCATGATCTTGACCTGCACGGTCGAGGTCAGGTTCTCCCAGATGCGCGGGGGCGCGAACATCACGTCCGGCCCGATCTCCCGGATGTTCTCCATCACCGTCTCGGGCTCTTCCGGGAAGTTCACGGTGAAGCCCACGGCCAGCGCCGCGGAGAGCGCCATCATCTGCTCGCCGATCCAGGCCAGCGGGAGGAAGGAGACGAACTCGTCGTCGGGGCGCTTCGGGTCCACGTCGTTCAGCGCCAGCGCCATGGACAGCAGGTTCCGGAAGGTGAGCATCGCCCCCTTGGGGAACCCGGTGGTGCCCGAGGTGTAGCTGACGATGGCGCAGTCCGCGGCCGTGCCGCGCGCCACGTTCTCGGCCCAGAGCGCGGGGCGCGCGGCGGCCAGCGCCCGGCCCTTCTCCTCCACGGCCTCGAAGGAGAGGAGCCGGGGGTGACGGTACTTCCGCAGCCCCCGCGCGTCGGTGTACACGACGTTGCGGACCTTGGGGAGCTTGTCGAGCATGTCGAGGATCTTGTCGACCTGCTCCTGGTCCTCGGCGACGACGAAGGCGGCGTCACAGTGGTCGATGACGTAGGCGACCTCGGTGAGGTTCGAGTCCTGGTAGAGCCCCACCGAGGCGCCGCCGGCGGCCTGGGCGGCGATCTCGCTCCAGATCCACTCCGGGCGGTTGTCGCCGATGATGGCCACCTTGTCGCCGGGCTGCATGCCGAGCGCGACCAGCCCCAGCGAGAAGTCGCGGACGTGGTCGTGGTATTCGCTCCAGGTGAACGGCTGCCAGATGCCGAACTCCTTCTCGCGCAGGGCGACCTTGGTGCCGTGGCGCGCGGCGTTGCGCACCAGCAGCTTGGGGAAGGTGTCGTCGCCGCCGAGCCGTTCGAGGAGGTCCGCCACCGCCGCTCCCGTCAGCCCTCGGCCTGGCTGCGCCCGAGGTAGGCTTCCTGGACCGCCGCGTCGGCCTGGACGTGCTCGGGCGAGCCGTCGGCGATCTTCTCGCCGAACGAGAGCACCGTGACCCGGTGGGACACGCCCATCACCACCCCCATGTCGTGCTCGATCATCACCATGGTGGTGCCGCGGTCCTCGTTGATGTCCAGGATGAAGCGGACCATGTCCTCCTTCTCCTCGGCGTTCATGCCGGCCATGGGCTCGTCGAGGAGCAGCAGCCGCGGCTCGAGCGCCAGGGCGCGGGCGAGCTCGACCCGCTTCTGCAGGCCGTAGGCCAGCGTGCCCACCACCTTCTTGCGGATGTGCTGGATCTCGAGAAAGTCGATGATGTCCTCGACGACCTCGCGGTTGGCGATCTCCTCCTTCTTGGCGGGGCCCCAGTAGAGCCCGCCGGCCAGCACCCCGCTGTCCTGGTGGCCGTGGCGCCCGATGAGGAGGTTGTCGAGGACCGTCATCCCCTTGAACAGCGCGATGTTCTGGAAGGTGCGGGCGATGCCCAGCGAGGTGCGCGCCGCCGGCGAGAGCTGGGTGATGTCGGAGTCGTCGAAGTGGATTTCGCCGCGCTGCGGCCGATAGACGCCGCTGATGCAGTTCAAGAGGCTCGTCTTCCCCGCCCCGTTCGGACCGATGACGGCATGCAGGGTGCCGGCCTGGACCTCGAAGCTGACATCGGAGAGCGCCGTCACCCCGCGGAAGTGCAGGAAGAGGTTCTTCACCTTCAGCAGCGCCATGCGCCTCCGGCCACGCCAGCCGGGAGGGAGGGACGCCGGCGTGAGCCCCCTTTGATCTCCGATCAGGGTGGCGCCGTTCAATACGCAGCGCGGCAGGGCGCCCCCCGGGCGGGTGCACCCGGCGGGGGCCAGCGGCCCGGTCTCGATGCGTCTGGCGGAGACCCGGCCAGCGCACGTCGCTACCCCGGCGGCCAGAACATGGGGCGGCCGCCGAGCAGGTGCAGGTGGATGTGGAAGACGAGCTGTCCCCCCTCCCGCCCGACGTTCACCACCGATCGCCAGCCCCGCTCGGCAACGCCTCGCTCCTTGGCGATCTGGGCGGCGACCCGGAGCAGCTTGCCGGCGAGGACGTCGTCCCCGGGCTCGAGCGCGTCGAGCGACGGGATGTGCCGCTTCGGCACCACCAGCACATGGAGCGGCGCCTGCGGGTTCTTGTCGTCGAAGGCCACCAGGTCGTCGTCCTCGTGGACGAGCTTGGCGGGGATCTCCTTCTTGACGATCCTGCAAAACAGGCATTCGCTCACGCTTCACCTCCGGGAATCGAGCAGGATGGTCACCGGCCCGTCGTTCACGAGCTCCACGTCCATGTGCGCACGGAAGACACCGGTGCCCACCGGCAGCCCCCGCTCCCGCAGCAGCGCCGCGACCCGCTCGTAGAGCGCGTTCGCCGCCTCGGGCGGCGCCGCCTCGACGAAGCTCGGCCGGTTGCCCTTGCGAGCGTCGCCCAGCAGCGTGAACTGGGAGACGAGGAGCACGCCGCCGCCCGCCTCCGAGACCGAGCGATTCATCTTGCCGGCCTGGTCTTCGAAGATCCGCAGCTGCGCCAGCTTGTCCGCCATCCAGCCGGCGTCGTCCTCGGCGTCGCCGGCGGCCACCCCGAGCAGGACCACCAGGCCGGGGCCGACCTCACCCACGACCCGGCCGTCCACGCGGACCGCTCCTCGCGACACCCGCTGCACCACCGCGCGCACCGGGTCCTCATGCCACGGTGGTGGCTGCAGGGAATCGCCCCTTTCGGGTCGGCTGGTGACAGTCCCGGAGGTGCGTGCTAACTCCCGGCGCGCCCATGTGGCTGGTCCGCGACGTGCAGAAGAACGACCTCCCGGCGCTGCGGGGGCTGGCGCGGGTCCTCAACTCGGTGAACCTGCCCGCCGACGACCGGGCGCTCGCCGGGATCATCGACAGGTCGGTCCGCAGCTTCGCCGGGCGCATCCGGGACCCGCTGGCGCGCAGCTACGTCTTCGCGCTCGAGGAGCCGCGGCGGCGGCGCGTCGTCGGCACGTCGATGATCATCGCCCAGCACGGCACCCGCGAGTCGCCCTGCACCTTCCTCGACATCACCGAGCGGGAGACCTACTCCAGCACGCTCGACCGCCACTTCCGCCACCAGGTCCTCTCCATCGGCTTCCACTTCGACGGCCCGACCGAGATCGGCGGCCTGGTCGTGGAGCCGTCGCAGCGGGGCAACCCGATCGAGCCGGGCCGGCAGCTCTCCTTCGTCCGCTTCCTCTACATGGCAATGCACCGCGACCGCTTCCGCGACACGGTGCTCGCCGAGCTGATGCCGCCGCTCGGGAAGGACGGCAAGAGCCCATTCTGGGAGAGCTTCGGTCGACGCTTCACCGGCCTCGACTACCAGGACGCCGACAAGCGGAGCCGCCAGGGAAAGGAGTTCATCCAGCAGCTCTTTCCGGCGACCGAGTTCTACGCGACGCTCCTTCCGCCGCGGGTGCAGCGGACGCTGGGGAAGGTGGGGCGGAGCACCGATGGGGCGCGGCGGATGCTCGAGAGCATCGGCTTCCGCTACGTCGACCGCATCGACCCCTTCGACGGCGGGCCGCACTACGAGGCCAGGCTGGCCGAGGTGACGCTGGTGCGGGACCACCGGCGCGCGCCGGTGGCCGGGGAGCCGCTGTCCCCGGACGCCCCGGACGCGGAGTGGCTCGTCGGCGTCGCGCGCTCGCGCGGCCCGAACCGCTTCCGGGCGGCGCGCACCCGCGCGCGGCTCGACGGCGGGCGGGTGCGGCTGCCCGAGGAAGCCCGGCGCATGCTCGGCGTGCGGCCGGGCGACGTCGTGCACCTCGTGCCGTTCGCCTGATTCGCCGCGCCGGCGCCCGCTGCCAGGGACCATCCCGCTCGAGGGCGTCCTGCCGCTCCTCCGAAGCTCCTGGCCCATGTACCGTGTCCGTGGGCGGGTGTGGGACACCCCTGTACGATGTAGCACTGAGGAGGTATATGTAGCCGAAAGGGGGGCGGAGCATGGCAACGCGTCGGCCCGGTCAGTGCGCTGTGTTCTTGGCTTCATATGTGGCAATTGCGACGGGTTGCGCCTCGGCGACCCTCGGGGCGCCACTCCAGGTTCACGATCAGGCTGTACCCTCTATGGGCGAGTGGCGGCCGCCGCCGCTGGCGTGGCAGCGCGAGGTGGAGAGCGGAAGTGCGGCGGCACTGGAGCCCCCGGAGGGCGAGCCCGCCGAGGAGCTCTTCCCCGACGTCTCCGTGGACGTCCTCTTCCCCCGCTCCGCCACCGCCTCGACCCGGCTCGCCGCGCCTCGGCGCTCCCCTGTCCCGGCGGACGTCGCCCTCCCTTCCGGGCCGTCGGAGCGAGACGGGCGTGCGGAGAAGATCGAGTCCCATCTCGCCCGCCGCATGCGCGGCGCCTCCGACCGCGAGCGCAGCCGGCTGGCGGCGGTGATCCTCGAGGCGGCGGACTGGGCGCGCCTCGACCCGGTCCTGGTGCTGGCGATGATCGAGGTCGAGTCGGGCTTCGACCCGGGCGCGCTGTCGAATCGCGGTGCGCGCGGCCTCATGCAGCTGCGCCCGGCCACCCTCTGGCGCGAGGCGGCGCTCTTCGGCCTGGCAGGGAAGGACCCGCACGAGCCGGAGCTCAACGTGGCCGCCGGCGCCCTGTACTTCCGACGGCTGCTCGACGCCTTCGGTCGCACCGAGATCGCGCTGATGGCCTACAACGCCGGGCCGAACCGGATCCTCGGGCTCATCCGGGCGGGCGGGATCCCCGAGCGCTTCCTGGAGTACCCGCGCCGCGTTCGCGCCGCCGAGGAGCGGCTGCGCCGGTCCCTGGCGCTGAGGCCCGCGGATGCCCTGGCGTCGCGCCAGGGCGCGGCCGAGCCGCTCGCCGACTGACCGGCCCCGGCGCGCCACGGGCGCAAGGCCCTCGAGGCGGACGCGCCGGGCGCCAGCCCACCTCAGCCGACGAGCACGGTGCCCACGCTCCCGGGCTCGAGTGCCGCGCGCACCAGATCGCCGGGGGCGAGCCGGCCCACGATGACCACCGCGCGCGCGCCCTCGTCGAGCACGCCGAAGGATTCCTCGAGCTTGGGAATCATGCCGCCGGAGATGCTACCCTCGGCGACGCCGCGCTCGAACTCGGCGCGGGTGATGCGCGGGATGCGGCTCGACGGGTCCCTCACGTCGCGGAGCACCCCCGGCGCCGAGGTCACGAGGAGCAGCGCGTCGGCGCACAGCGCCCCGGCGAGCTGGCTCGCCACCGTGTCGCCGTTGATGTTCAAGGCCTGTCCCTTCTCGTCGCAACCCAGGCAGGCCAGCACCGGCACGTAGCCGCGCGCCCACAGGTCACCGAGCAGCGGCAGGTTGAAGGCCACCACGTCCCCCACCAGGCCGAGGTCCACCGGCTCGGGCCCGGCGCCGGCCATCCCCCGCGGCGGCCGGCGACGGGCCGCGATGGCGAGCGCGCTCGCACCGTGGAGCCCGACCCCGAGCACGCCGTTCGCGACGAGCCGCGCGCAGACGTCGACGTTCACCTTGCCGGCGACGATCTGCTTCATCACCTCCAGCGTCGCCTCGTCGGTGTAGCGGCGGCCGGCCACCATCCGCGTCTCCAGGCCGAGCTTCCTCTGGAGCGCGGTGGCCTGCGGGCCGCCGCCGTGGACGATGCTGACCTTGTGGCCGCCCTCGACGAGCCTGCGGACGTCGGCGGCGATGGCGTCCATCTCCGGGGACTCCACCACCTCGCCACCGATCTTCACGACAAAGGTCGACATGCCGTTGCCTCCCTCGAGCATCGCGCCGACCGCGGTGGCGCCTCGGGGCGCCCAGCCCGCCAAGGCGGAACCTAGCGCCGCGGGGCCGGGGCGGGCGCCGGGGCGGCCGGCGCTCGCGGCGCGGAGGGTGCCGGGCTGGGCGATGCGGCGCGCGGCGGCGCCGGCCGTGTCGCGGAGCCCTGGCCCGGCGGCCGGTATCCGGGGGCCGGAGGGCGGTACCCGGGGTAGCCGGGAGCCGGAGGGCGGTACCCGGGATATCCAGGGTAGTGGCCGGGCGGGCGGTAGCCCGGGGGTGGGTACGGCGGGCGGCCCCAGCCAGGCGGCGCCCCGACCCATCCCGGCCCCCACCACCCCGGACCCCAGTAGCCCCACCATGGCGAGGGCGCCAGCCAGATGCCACCATAGGGGACGACCGTCACCGCGGGTGGCTGGTACACGATCTCGGCCTCGGCGGCGCCGCCCGCCACTGCGGCGCCGCCCTGGGCCGCCGCCGCCGCCCGTGCCGCGGCCTCCTCGTCCGCCTTCCGCTGCGCCTCCTCGATGCCGTAGGGATCACTCGAGGCCGCCGCCGCCGCTCCCGCGGCGCCCACTGCGGGCGCCGCCGCGACCGGCGGCAGCGGCGGCGCGTCGGGACGCTTCTCGAGCACGATCACCGCTCCGCCCGGGTCCGACACCACCGCCAGCGCGCCCTGCGCCACGGCCTGCGAGGGGGCCTTGAGCACCTTGCCACCGAGGTCCTTCACCCGCGCCAGGGCCGCCTTCAGGTCGGGCACGGCCGCGTAGGGCAGCCACTGGGCCGCCACCTTCTCGAAGGGCATCCGAGCGATGCGCGTCCGGGGCCGCTGCTCCGAGGCCAGCGTCCAGGTCGCGGCCTTGCCGCTCCCCTCCTGCGAGACCTGGTAGCCGACGACGTCCTTGTAGAACGCCGCTGCGCGGGGCGGGTCGTCACTCCACAGCTCGGCCCACACCCAGCCCGGCACCAGCGGACCCCCGTCGTCGGGCGGATCGCCGGTCGCCGACGAGAGCAGCACGAACTGCGCGCCGCGCGGGTCGGCGACCGCGGCGTATCGGCCGCGCGCGCCGAGGGTGGCCGGGCCCTCCAGGACCTTGCCGCTCGCCTTCTTCACGGCCGCCGCGGCGGCGGCGACGTCGGCCACGGAGATGAGCGGGACCCAGCGCGCCTGGGGCGTCTGGCCCGGCTGCGGCGGCATGCGCAGGATGCCGGCGAAGGGCGCGCCGCCGTCGCTCGCCAGCGCGTAGCCGCCCTTCTTCTCGAACCTCCACCCGAGCAGCCCCCCGTAGAACCGCTCCGCCGCCGCCGGGTCCAGGGTGAGCAGGTCGAACCAGACCAGCTTGCCGGGGTGGCGCTGCCCGGTGGGGGTTCCGATGGCCGGGAGCTGCGGGCCGTCCGCGGCCGGGGTGGCGGCCAGGGCCGCGGTCGGCGGGGACACGGGCGCGGCGAACCCCGGGTCGGCCACCGCGGCCGAGGGCGGTGGCGTGGCCCTCGCCGCCGGCGCCTGCGCGGCACCGGGTGCGCAGAGGACCACGGCCAGCACCGTGAGCACGTTCATGAACAGCCGTGCTGCGTCGCTCGTCTTCGCCTGCATGGTGCACCTCACGGCGGCCAGGGGCCAGGATCCTCCAGGGAGAGGGTCTCGTCGAGCCCCAGGACCAGGTTCATGTCCTCGATGGCCTGCCCGGCACCACCCTTCACCAGGTTGTCGAGGGCTGAGATGAGCGTCACCGTGCGCCGGCCGCGCCAGGCCGGCCCGGCGGCCACGCCCACCTCGGCGAAGTTGGAGCCCGCGACCGCCGCCACCTCGGGCAGCCGCTTCCTCGGCACCCGCACGAAGGGCTCGCCGGCGTAGGCCTCCTCGAGGAGCCGCTGCAGCCGCTCCTCGGTCCACGCCTCGGGCAGCTCCAGGAAGGCCGTGGCGAGGATGCCGCGGACGAGCGGGGCCGAGACCGGGACGAAGCGCAGCTCCAGCTCGCGGGCGCCGGCAGCGGCCAGCGTCTCGGCGATCTCCGGCACGTGCTGGTGCCACAGCGGCCTGTAGCAGCGGAGGTTCCCGGCCCGCACCGGGTGGTGGGTGGTCGCCTGGGCCGCGACGCCCGAGCCGGAGCTGCCGGTGATGCCCTGGACGTGGACGATCCCCTCGAGCAGGCCGGCCCTGGCGAGCGGCAGCAACCCCAGCTCGATGGTGGTCGCGAAGCAGCCTGGCGCGGCGACGAAGCGGGCCTGGCGGATGGCGGCGCGGTTCAGCTCCGGCAGGCCGTAGACGAAGTCCGCCAGCCGCTCCGGGTGCGGGTGCTTCTGGCCGTAGTAGCGCTCGTAGCTCTCGGCGCTCTTCAGCCGGAAGTCGCCGGACATGTCGACCACCTTCACGCCCGGGATCGCGGCGATCTCCGGCACCTTCTGCGCCGCCACCTTGTGGGGCAGCCCGAGCAGCACCACGTCCATGCCGGATGCCGCGGCGGCCGGAGCCAGGTCCTGGAAGAGGAGGTCGGTCCGCCCCTCCAGCTTGGGATCCGCGGCGGACAGGGGCTCGCCCACCAGGTCCACCGACGCGACCCGCACGAGCTCCACCTCCGGGTGGACGAGGAGCCGGCGGATCATCTCGGCCCCGCCGTACCCGGAGCCTCCGACCACCGCGGCGCGGTAGCGCTTGCGTCCTGGCATGGCGGGAACTTATACCGAGCCGGCCGCGGCGTCACCGCGACGACTGGGGCGCGCGCGCCGGCGCTTCCCTGGCGCGCGGCGCCCCTGCCCGGAGGATCGATGGCCGCCACCGAAGCCGCACTCGCCTGGCTCTCCACCCAGCAGCCGGCGATGGAGGAGCTGCTCCGGCGGCTCGTCGAGCAGAACTCCTTCACCGGAAACGTCCCCGGCGTGAACGCGGTGGCCGAGCGCCTGGAGGCCGAGCTCCGCGGGCTGGGGCTCGACGTCGATCGCATCCCCAGCTCGCGCTTCGGCGACCATCTCTTCTTCGCGAGCCGCGCCCGGGGAGCGCCGGTCTTCCTCGTCGGCCACACCGACACGGTCTTCCCACCCGGTGCCTTCGAGGGCTACCGCCAGGACGGCGTGACCGCCCGCGGCCCGGGCGTGCTGGACATGAAGGGCGGCCTGGTGGTCGGGCTCTTCGCGCTGCGGGCGCTGCGGCAGGCCGCGCTCCTCGACCGGATCCCGCTGCGCGGCCTCTTCGTCGCCGACGAGGAGGTGGGCTCGGCGGAGTCCCAGCCGCTCACGGTCGCCAGGGTCCGCGGCGCCTCGGCGGCGCTGGGGCTGGAGTCGGGCCGCTCGCGGGACCTCATCGTCACCCGCCGCAAGGGCATCGCCTCCCTCGACGTCGTGGCCCGCGGCGTCGCCGCGCACGCCGGCGGCGACCACGAGAAGGGGCGCAACGCCATCTGGGCGCTGGCCCGCCTCGTCGACCGGGCGCAGGCGCTCACCGACTACGGTCGCGGCGTCACCCTCAGCGTGGGCCGGATCGAGGGGGGCACGACGCGGAACACGGTGCCGGCCGAGGCCCGCTGCGAGGTGGACGTGCGCTTCCTGGCCGCCGCCGACGGCGAGGTGGTGCTCGCCCGCCTGGAGGAGGCGGCACGGGAGGCCGCCGCGTCGCTCCCGGGCACGCACCTGGAGGTCCGGCGCGTGAACTCGCGCCCGGCGCTGGAGAGGACCGAGGCCTCGGCGGCGCTCGCCGCCGAGTACGGCGAGTGCCAGCGCGAGGCGGGGCTCGGCTCCGGCGAGGCGCCGCTCTCGGGCGGCGGCTCCGACGCGTCGGTCACGGGCGCCGCCGGCGTCCCCTCCATCGACGGGCTCGGCCCCCGCGGCCACGGTTTCCACACCCTCGACGAGCACATCGAGCTCGGCTCGCTGGTCCCCAAGGCGGGCGCGCTGGTCCGCTTCCTGGCGCGCCGCGCCGTGTGAGCGGCGGGGCGCTTCGCGCCAGCACCCGGCGCCGCGCTCCGGGGTCGCACCGGCTCGACGCCCGCCGCGGTTGATGCGGATCGGAGCCATGGCGCGCATCATCCTCCGGCGTCGAGGTGCGGGGCTGGGAGCGGCCGCCCCGGCCCCCAGGAGCTATCGCGCCGCGGCCCGCTCGACGCGGGCCTTGCCCCAGCAGGCCAGCACCCGGCGCCCGGCCTCGGCGCGGGCGGCCTCGTCGCCGTCGGCGAACCGGGCCACGGCGAACCGGGGCGCGGCGGCGGGCACCTGGCGGAAGGACGGATCGACCGACACCCAGCGGCCAGCCACGGCCACCTCCGCCCACTCGTGCCAGACGAACCGGCTCCCATCCCAGGCGACGCCCACGGCGTGGCGCCCCTCGATCCCCTGGCGCTGCGCCGCCGCCAGGTATACCGCGCTCTTCTCCCTGCAGCTGCCCTCGTCGGGGAACCCGCGCGGAACGCCGCGCGGCGGCGGCTCCGGGTCCTCCGGCTCGGGCGCGAGTCCGCAGAAGGCGAGTGCACGCTCCTCCCCGGCCCCGGGAGGCGCAGGGACCTCCACGCCCAGGAGGCGCGGCGCACGGGGCGGCACCGCGGCGCGCCGGTCTGCGACGAAGCGCGTCCGCTGCGCCGGGAGCACCACCTCGTCCGGCAGGCCGTCGGTGGGCGCCCGGAAGCGCACCGGCTCGCCGAGCACGTCGCCCTCGAGCCA
>Ga0209253_10000744_pt1 | contig 28330 bp, 25 predicted proteins | sample FrelakmetBRP12BR_FD_187145 | JGI IMG/M metagenome (GOLD analysis project Ga0209253, IMG submission 187145) | Freshwater lake sediment microbial communities from the University of Notre Dame, USA, for methane emissions studies - BRP12 BR (SPAdes)... | ecosystem: Environmental > Aquatic >...
CGGCGCCGCGATCGGGCCCGACGGCGCCGTCTACGTGTGCAACAATGGCGGCTTCGCCTGGCACCACGTGGAAGGGCTGAGCGTGCCGGGCACCCAGGCGCCCGACTACTCGGGCGGGCGCATCGAGCGCGTCGATCCCGCCACCGGCAAGGCGAGCGTCCTCTACACGCACTGCGAGGGCCGGCCGCTGCGTGGCCCGAACGACCTCGTCTTCGACCGGCACGGCGGCTTCTGGTTCACCGACCACGGCAAGATCCGCGAGCGCGAGCGCGATCGCACCGGGCTCTTCTACGCGCGGCCCGACGGCTCGCTGATCCGGGAGGTCGTGTTCCCGCTCGACGCGCCCAACGGCGTCGGTCTCTCCCCCGACGGCACGACGCTCTACGTCGCCGAGACCTTCACGGGCCGCGTCTGGCGCTGGCGCGTGACGGCTCCGGGCGAGCTGGCGGGGGCATCCATGCTCGCCGGGCCGCCGGGCGCCGCGCTGCTGGCCGGTCTGCCCGGCTACCAGCTGCTGGACTCGCTGGCGGTGGACGGCGCCGGCAACGTCTGCGTGGCCACCCTGGTGCACGGCGGCATCACCGTGATCGCGCCCGACGGCAGGGTGCTCGAGCACGTCGCCACCGGCGACCCGCTCACCACGAACCTGTGCTTCGGCGGGCCCGACCTGCGCACGGCGTACGTGACCTGCTCGGGAACGGGCCGCCTGCTCGCGCTCGACTGGCCGCGGCCCGGCCTGCGGCTGGCGTACTGAGGCGCGCGCGGCCGTCCACCCGGCGGGGTCCGGGCTAGCCTCCGCGGGTATGTCCCGGCGGCGACGGAGGGCACCACGGCTGCGTTGGTGCCTCTGGAGGAGGTTCCTCAGCCGGTGCCGCGCGCGGCAGTGGCGCCGCCCCGGAACTCGAGGCCCTCGTAGCGGCCGGAGCTGCGCCACCCGTCGATGTAGTGGAAGTACGCCACGGGGCCTTGCGGGTAGCCGCTGGCGTTGAGCCGTTCGCGCCGTCCGATCGGTCGACCTTCGTTGTTGTAGTAGCCCGGTGTGCAGTCGGGGTTGCCCAGGAACCCCTGCGGGCTGCTCTCGAGCAGTTGCACCCAGGCCTGTTCGGCGGCCTCGGTCACCTCGACCTGGGCGGCGCCCGTCGCGAGGGCGTGCGCGATCACCGACGCGATGGTGGTGCCGGCCTCGGTGAGGTTGTGCGTGATGTTCGAGATCAGGTTTGCACCCTGGCTCATTCCGACGATGAACAGGTTGGGGAAGCCGTACACGTGGATGCCGTGCATGCTCCGCATGCCGTCGGCCCAGTGCTCCGAGAGCGTGCGCCCGCCGCGCCCCACGGTCTTGAAGCCGGACCGGCGCGCGTAGTCGGTGCCGACTTCGAAGCCCGAGGCGAAGATCAGGCAGTCGAGTTCGTAGTGCATCCCACCGACCCAGACGCCGGTCGCATCGATCCGCTCGACCCCTTTTCCGTCGGTGTCGATCAGGTGGACACCGGGCTCGTTGTAGGCCTGCAGGTACTCGTCGTGGAAACACGGCCGTTTGCAGAGCTGGCGGTACCACGGCTTGAGCGCCTCGGCGGTGGCGCGATCCTTGACGATGGCGTCGACCCGGGCCCGGATCTCGGTCATCTTCTCGTCGTCGCTGTCCTCGAAGGCGCGCTGGATCGTCGCGAGATCGAGCGTGCCGGTCGCACCCACCTCGGCGACGACGCGGTCACGCACCCGCTGGGCGATGTCGGTCCAGCCGTCTTTGACCAGGTCCTCGTCGGCGAACCCGCCGGTCTGCAGCGTGGCGAAGTTCATCAACCACTGCTGCTGCCACCCCGGCGCGAGCGTCGCGAACCACGCCGGATCGATCGGGTGGTTGTTGCGGACGTCGATCGACGACGGCGTCCGCTGGAACACGTACAGCTCCCTGGCCGACCGTGCCAGGGGCGGGATGCACTGCACCGCCGTGGCCCCGGTGCCGATGATGCCGACCCGCTTGTCGGCCAGCTTCTCCATCGGGGCGCCGGCTGCATCGCCGCCGGTGTATCCGTAGTCCCACCGGCTGGTGTGGAAGCTGTGCCCGGCGAAGGTCTCGATGCCCGCGACCCCCGGCAGCTTCGGCCGATGCAGCGGGCCGGTGCCCATCGCCACGAAGCGCGCTCGAATCTCGTCGCCCCGATCGGTGCGGATGACCCAGCGCGACGACGTCTCGTCCCACTCGAGGCTGGTGACGGCGGTCGAGAGCAGGGCGTTCTCGTACAGCCCGAACTGCGACGCGATGCGCCGGGCGTGCGCGAAGATCTCGGTGGCGAACGTGTACTTCTGACTCGGCATGTGCCCGGTCTCTTCGAGCAGTGGCAGGTAGACCATCGCCGCGGTGTCGCACATGGCCCCCGGGTAGCGGTTCCAGTACCAGGTGCCGCCGAAGTCGCCGCCCCCCTCGATGACGTGGATGTCGTCCACCCCCGCCTGCTTCAGACGGGCGCCCGTCACCAGACCGGCGAAGCCGCCACCGATGAACGCGACCGTGACCTCTTCGCAGCGCGGCGCCCGCTCGACGTGCTCGACATACGGGTCGTCGAGGAAGTGGGCGAACTTGCCCGTCGGCTCGAGGTACTGGTCGTTGCCGTCCTCGCGCAGGCGCTTGTCGCGCTCCGCGCGGTACCTGGCCCGCAACGCGTCCCGGTCGATCGGCCTGGCCGCGGCGTTCGTGACGGATTCGTCGGTCTGGCTCATGCACACACCCTCCTCGGCGCCGCCGTCGCAGGTCGTCCCGGCGGCACGTCGCACCGTTGGTCACGCTTTTCGTGGCCAGGTCCAGCGGATCACATCCCTAGCCAGAACGACCGGCGGGCGAAAGGCCTGTCGCCACGAGCCGGAACCGCTGGAGCTCCCGCTCCGACCCGTCCAGGCGCAGGCGGCCATCCGGCGCGGTCCGGGCTCAGATCTGGAACTGCGCGCCCAGCTCGACCACGTCGTTCGGCGGGATCGCGAAGAACTCGACGGGTGAGCGGGCGTTGCGCGCCATGAAGACGAACAGCGCGGCTCGCCATCGCGGCAGGTCCGAGCGGCCCGAGGTGACGAAGGTCTCGCGGCCGAGAAAGAAGCTCGTCCGCCCGCGGACGGTGGCGAGGCCGGCCTCGGCCGCGAGGCGCATGATCTCCGGCACGTTCGGGGTCTCCATGAACCCGTACGCTGCGATGACGCGCCAGAAGCCGCGCTCGAGCTGTTCGAGGCGCACCCGGCGCTCGCGCGGCACCTCGGGCACGTTGCTGGTGCGGATGGTGAGCAGCACGACCTGCTCGTGCAGCACCTGGTTGTGCTTGAGCTGGTGGAGCAGGGCGGGCGGTGCGCCCTCCGGGTCCTGGGTCATGAAGACCGCCGTGCCGGGCACGCGCAGCGGGCGCGACGTCTTGAGCGCCTGCACCAGGTCCATGAAGGGGACGCGCAGGCGCGCTGCTTCTCGCGCGCGCCAGGTGGCGCCGATCTTCCAGCTCGTCATGAGCGCCAGGATCGCAAGCGCCAGGGCGATGGGGAACCAGCCGCCGTGGAAGACCTTCGCCAGGTTGGCGCCGAGGAAGGCCAGGTCGACGGCGAGGAAGAGGGCGAGCAGGCTGCCCGCCCGCAGCCGCGACCACCGCCAGCGCTCGCGCGCGACCGCGTAGAAGAGCAGCGAGGTGATGCTCATCGTCCCCGTCACCGCGATGCCGTAGGCGGCGGCGAGGTTGGTGGAGCGCTGCGCGACGATCACCAGGGCGATGCACGCGACCATCAGCGCCTGGTTCGCCAGCGGCACGTAGATCTGCCCTTCCGTGGTGGCGGAGGTGTGGCGGATCTGCACGCGCGGAACGTAGCCCAGCTGCACCGCCTGCTGCGTCAGCGAGAAGGCGCCCGAGATCAGCGCCTGCGAGGCGACCACGGTCGCGACCGTCGCGATCACCACCATCGGGTAGAGGAAGGCCTCGGGCACGATGGCGTAGAAGGGGTTGGCGAGCACGTCCTGGCACGCCGTGGACGAGAGGCCGCCCTCGCAGCTCTCCAGCACGTGCGCGCCCTGCCCGAAGTAGTTGAGCAGCAGCCCCGGGAACACCGTCGCGTACCAGGCGAGCCGGATCGGGCCGCGGCCGAAGTGTCCCATGTCGGCGTAGAGGGCCTCCCCGCCGGTGATGCACAGCACCACCGCGCCGAGGATCAGGAACGCGTTCAGGTCGTGGTGGCGGAAGAACGCGACCGCGTAGGACGGGTCGACCGCGGCCAGCACGCGCGGGTGGTGCACGATGCCGAGCAGGCCCACCGCGGCGATGGCGACGAACCAGACGAACGTGGCCGGCCCGAAGACGATCCCCACCCGCCCCGTGCCGTGGCGCTGCACGAGGAAGAGCGCCAGCAGAAAGCCGACCGTGAGCGGTACGATGAAGGGCTGGAAGACCGGCGTCGCGACCTCGAGGCCCTCCACCGCGCTCAGCACGGAGATGGCCGGTGTGATCACGCCGTCGCCGTAGAGCAGCGCGGCGCCGATCAGGCCGAGGGACACCAGCGTCCCCGTGCGCTCGCCGTTGGTGCGCAGCAGCGCCAGCAGCGCCAGGATGCCGCCCTCGCCGCGGTTGTCGGCGCGCATCACGAAGGTCAGGTACTTGACCACGATCACCAGCGTCAGCGCCCAGAACACCAGGGACAGCACCCCGAGCACGTCGCCCGCCACGGGCCGGATCCCCGCGTGGGCGAAGCACTCCTTCAACGCGTACAGCGGCGAGGTGCCGATGTCGCCGTAGACGACGCCGAGCGCGCCGAGCGCGAGGGCGAGCCGTCCGCCGTGGGGGTGGCCCGCCGAGGCCGGCGCCGCCTCGGGCTGCAGCGCCGCCTGCTCAGCGGGTAGGGCGGGGACCATGCGGGAGCCTGGGGAGGTCGCAGGTCGTCGCCGCGGGTCGGGCGTCGACGGCACCGGGACGCGCCGGCGTCCGGAGCAGCATGGGACGGCAGGCTAGCAGGGCCCCGGGCCCCGAGGAAGGGGGACGATGCCGCAGCGCGCGACGGGGGGGCGCCGTGAGGGCCGACCGGCGTTGACGCGTTCGAGCCCCGGGTGCTAGGCGCGCGCCGCAGGAGGGCCATCGTCATGGGTGTTGCCGTGCGTCTCGATCCCGCAGTGGAATCCTTCGTCGCGGCGCCCGTCCGCCGCATGCTGATCGACGGCCAGTGGGTCGAGTCGGCGTCGGGCAGGAGCTTCGAGACCGTGAACCCCGCCACCGGCGAGGTCCTGGCGCGCGTCGCCGAGGGCGACGCCGAGGACGTCGACCGGGCCGCCAGGGCCGCGCGCCGCGCCTTCGATCGCGGCGACTGGCCGCGCATGGCGCCGCGCGACCGCGAGCGTGTGCTCGTGCGGCTCGCCGACCTGATCGAGCGGCACGCCACCGAGCTGGCGCAGCTGGAGACGCTGGACAACGGCAAGGCGATCGCCGAGAGCGCGAACGTCGACGTCCCGGCCGCCGCCGACACCTTCCGCTACTATGCCGGCTGGGTGAACAAGATGACCGGCGACACGATCCCCGCGGACCCGGCCTTCTTCAACTTCACGCTGCGAGAGCCGGTCGGGGTGTGCGGCCAGATCATCCCGTGGAACTTCCCGCTGCTGATGGCGGCGTGGAAGCTCGGACCGGCTCTCGCCTGCGGCAACACGGTCGTGCTCAAGCCCGCCGAGCAGACGCCGCTCTCGGCCCTGCGGCTGGGCGAGCTGCTGCTCGAGGCCGGCGTCCCGCCCGGCGTCGTGAACGTCGTGACCGGGTTCGGGCCCACGGCGGGCGGCGCCATCGTCCGCCACCCGCTGATCGACAAGGTGGCGTTCACCGGCTCCACCGAGGTCGGCAAGGAGATCCACCGCACCTCGGCCGACACGCTGAAGCGCGTCTCGCTGGAGCTGGGCGGCAAGTCACCGAACATCGTCTTCGCCGACGCCGACGTCGAGGGCGCGGTGCGCGGCGCCCTGGCCGGGGTGTTCTTCAACCAGGGCGAGGTGTGCTGCGCGGGCACGCGGCTCTTCGTGGAAGCGACGCTGCACGACCAGTTCGCCGAAGCGGTCGCGACGGCGGCGAGCGGGATGAAGCAGGGGCCGGGGATCGATCCCGAGACCCAGATCGGCCCGCTGGTGAGCGCCGAGCAGCTCGAGCGCGTCGCCGGCTACCTCGACATCGGCAAGCGCGAGGGCGCCACGGCCATCGCGGGCGGGGCGCGCAACACGGCGCCCGGCCTCGAGCGGGGCTACTTCGTGCAGCCCACGGTGTTCACCGGCGTCCGCAACGACATGCGCATCGCGCGCGAGGAGATCTTCGGCCCGGTGGTCGCCGTCATCCCGTTCCGGGACGAGAGCGACGCCGTCCTGCAGGGCAACGACACGCTCTACGGTCTGGCCGCCGGTGTCTGGACGCGCGACGTCTCGAAGGCGCACCGCGTGGCGCGGGCGCTGCGCGCCGGCACGGTCTGGGTGAACTGCTACAACGTCTTCGACGTGACGGCCCCCTTCGGTGGCTACAAGGAGAGCGGCTACGGGCGCGAGCTGGGCCGCTACTGCCTCGACCTCTACACGCAGACGAAGAGCGTCTGGATGCGCATCTGATGGCGGCGCGCATCGCCGACTTCGCCGAGCTCGCCGGCGAGTTCCGCCAGCGGGTCGAGCGCACGGTCTGGGCTACGATGGCCACGGTGGACGGCCGCGGCCGCCCGCGCTCGCGGCTCATCCACCCGATCTGGGAGGGGCAGGTCGGCTGGCTGCTGACCGGGCGGCAGTCGCAGAAGGCGCGGCATCTCGAGCGCGTGCCGTTCGCGTCGCTCACCTGGTGGGACCAGGTGAACGAGCAGGTCCACGCCGAGTGTGCGACGCGCTGGGAGGAGCGGCCCGAGGAGCGACGGCGGGTGTGGGCGCTGTTCCGCGACACGCCGCCGCCGGTGGGCTACGACCCGGGGCTGTTCTTCACCGGGGGAGCGGACGATCCGGCCTGCGGCGTGCTGCGCCTCGAGCCGTGGCGCGTCGAGCTGTGGTCGCTGGCCGACCTGGCCAGCGGGACGCCGCCCCGGGTCTGGGTGCGGCGCTGACGCCGCGGCAGGGGAGGGACGATGGGATACGACGGCTACTCGGCGCTGCGCGTGCAGCTCGACGGCGGCATCGCCTGGGTGACGATCGACCACCCGCCGATCAACCTCTTCGACCTGACGCTCATCCAGGAGATGACGAGCCTCGGCGCCGCGCTGGAGGACGACCCGGAGGTCCGGGTCGTGGTGCTCCAGAGCGCCAACCCGGAGTTCTTCATCGCACACGCCGACGTCGGCCTGATCCTGACGCTGCCGGCGAGCGTGCCGCCGCGGTCGCAGCAGCTCGGGTTCTTCCACGCCATGGTCGACCGCTTCCGCACCATGCCGAAGCCGACGATCGGCAAGCTCGAGGGCATCGCCCGCGGCGGCGGCAGCGAGCTCCTGCTCTCCCTCGACATGCGCTTCGGCGCGCTCGGGAAGGCGGTGCTCGCGCAGCCGGAGGTGGCGCTGGGCATCATCCCGGGCGGCAGCGGCACGCAGCGGCTGCCCCGGCTGGTCGGCCGCGCCCGCGCCCTCGAGATCGTGCTCGGCTGCGACGACGTGCCGGCCGACCTGGCGGAGCGCTGGGGCTATCTCAACCGCGCGCTGCCGCCGGCCGAGCTCGGGCCCTTCGTCGAGCGGCTGGCGCGGCGGATCGCGTCGTTCCCGCCCGAGGCGGTCGCGCTGGCGAAGGCGGCCGTGGCCGAGGCCGAGCCCTCGCCGATCCCGGGGCTGCTCGAGGAGGCGCACGCGTTCGACCGGTCGCTGGCGATTCCCGAGGCGCGGGCGCGCATGCAGCGCTTCCTCGAGGCGGGCGGGCAGACGCGCGAGGTCGAGCTGGACCTCCAGCGGCTGGTGGACCTGCTCGCGGGGTAGGCCCGCCGCGCGTCGCCGCCGGGCGGCGTGAGTCGCAGGCGGGACGGTGCTACGGTGCGCGCCCATGCTCGACGCCATCCCGACCGCCATCCACCGCGCCGCCGACCAGATGCCCTACGTGGCCGTCGACGCCGGCCTGGAGCTCAAGCTCCTGCAGGTGAAGGTCCGGGAAGGCCTGTGGGTCATCCAGAACCGCTTCGCCCCGGGCGTGCGCGTGCAGACGCACAAGCACACCGGCACGGTGTTCGCGTTCACCACGCGCGGGGCGTGGCGCTATCGCGAATCCGACTTCGTGAACCGCCCCGGCTCCTACCTCTACGAGCCCGCCGGCTCGATCCACACGCTCGAGGTCCTGGAGACCAACACCGAGCCCACCGAGGTGTGGTTCGCGATCACGGGCGCCAACCTGAACCTCGACGCGAACGGGAACGTCGAGATGGTGATCGACGCCGGGCTCGTGCTGCGCGTCTACCGCATGGCGTGCGAGGCGGCCGGCCTGCCGGCGCCCGACGTGATCGTCGACTGACCGGCGCCGCCCGCCATGATCGACCCGCGCAACGCGCCCGAGGCGCTCTGGGCGCCGCTCGACGACCCGGGCTTCTACGCGGCCGACCCCTTTGCGCACTACGCGCGGCTGCGGCGCGAGGCGCCCGTCCTGTGGAATCCGTCCCGCGGCTACTGGGCGGTCAGCCGGCACGACGACGTGCTCGCGGTCTCGCGCGATCCGGCGACCTTCTGCTCGAGCCGCGGCATCCTCACGATGGAGATCGGGGTCACGTACCCGTTCCCGCCGACGATGATGCACACCGACCCGCCGGCGCACACCCGCTACCGCAAGCTGGTCCAGCCCGGCTTCGCGCCCTCGGTGATCCGCGCCCTCGAGCCGCGCGTGCGCGCGCGCGCCGCCGAGCTGGTCGCGCGCCTCGCGCCCGGGGCGGCGGTCGACTTCACGGCCGCGGTGGCGATCCCGTTCCCGCTGATGATCATCAGCGAGCTGCTCGGGATCACCGACGTCGACTACGAGCGCTTCTACCTGTGGTCGGAGGCGGCCATCCCGGGCGCCTCGGACCTGCCCGTCGACGAGATCCTGCGGCTGCAGGAGGACCAACGCACGTACCTGCTCGCCCTCACGCTGTCGCGGCGCGGGCAGGAGGGCACCGACCTGACCACCGTGCTCGCCAACGGCGTCGTCGACGGCGACCGCCTGAGCGACGACGAGATCCTGATGTTCCAGAACCAGCTGCTGGTCGCGGGCAACGAGACCACGCGGAACATGATCTCGGGCGGGATGTGGGCGCTCGCCGGCACGCCCGGCGCCTGGGAGCGGCTCCGCGCCGACCGCGCGCTGGTGCCGAAGGCGGTGGAGGAGTGGCTGCGCTGGACCACGCCGGTGATCTCCTTCATGCGCACCGCCACCCGCGACACCGCGGTGGCGGGCGTGCCGGTCGCCGCGGGCGAGCCGGTGCTGATGCTGTACGCGTCGGCCAACCGCGACGAGGTGGCCTTCGGGGCGACCGCCGACCGCTTCGAGGTCGGGCGCGACCCGAACCCGCACGTGGCCTTCGGCTATGGCCAGCACTTCTGCCTGGGGGCCGCGCTCGCGCGCCTCGAGGGCCGGGCGCTGCTCGAGGCGCTCCTCGACCGCTTCGCCGCGGTCGAGCCGGCCGGCGCGATCGTCCGCACCGGGTCGCCGGTGATCGCGGGGGTCCGGCACACGCCGCTCGTCCTCGCCTGACCGCAGCAAGACCTTCGCACTCGGGCGCAACGCAAGCCCGCCTGATGTGTTACACCGTCCCTGGAGGCGGGCATGCGAACGATCATCTCGACGACGGCGCTGCTCCTCGGTGCGCTGCTGCTGGCGCGTCCCGCGGAGGCCGGCGGAGTTCACGTGGCCATCGGGCTGGGGTTCCCGCTGCCCGTCCCCGTGGCGCCGTACGCTCCGCCGGTCTACTACCCGCCACCGGCGTACTACCCCCCGCCCGGCTACTACCCGCCCCCGATCTACTACCCCGCGCCAGGCCCCTATCCGTCGCCCTACGCCTATCCGCCGATCGCCTACGGGCCGCCTCCCGGCTGGTACCCGCCCATCGGCCTCTACCCCGGGGTCCCGAGCTTCTGGGGTTGGCGGCGCCCGCTGCGCGCCGACGAGCCCGACCAGCCGCGCGTGCGCGGGTACACGCTGCCGCGCTGACCGTCAGCGCGGCCGCAAGCGGGCGATGGTCGCGCCGAGCCCGCCGCGCTCCGGCGGCGCGTCGTGGACCCCGGCGACCAGCGGATGGCGAGCCAGGACCCGCTGCACCGCCGCGCGCTGCACGCCGATGCCCCGCCCGTGGACGATCCGCACCTCGCCGAACCCCGCGGCGTGCGCGGCCTCGACGTAGTCCTCGACCACGGCGGGGATGTCGCGGGGGGCGAAGGCGTGCAGGTCGATCGCGTCCTCGATGGGGACCACGACAGGCGCCTCGGGAGGCGGCTCGGGTGGGGAGCCGGGGGGCCGATCGGGCGGGCGGCTCACGCCGGATCGCACTCGAGCAGGAAGCGCACCACCGCGTCCGCGAAGGCGTCGTTGCGGTCGCCGGCGACCATGTGGCCGGCGCCCGACACGTCGGCGTAGCGGGCGCCCGGCACCTGCGCCAGGAACGCCTTCGCCCCCTCCGCGCTCACCACGTCGCTCATCCGGCCGCGCACCAGCAGCGTGGGGACGCCGAGCCCGCGCGCCGCCGCCTCGAGCCGCTCGGGGTGCTGCGTCGCGATCGGGCGGCGCTCGCCGCTCATGAAGCGGGGGTCCCAGTGCCAGCGCCAGCGACCGTCGGGGCCGCGGCGCAGGTTCTTCGACAGCCCCGAGAGGTCGCGCGGCCGCGGCCGGTTCGGGACGTACTGCGCGATCGCGTCGGCGGCGTCGTCGAGCGAGGCGAAGCCCTCGGGGTGTGCGGTCATGAAGCGGAGGATGCGTTCGATGCCGACCGGCTCGGTGCGCGGGGCGATGTCGACCAGCACCACCGCCGAGGCCGGGCGCTCGGGCATCTCGCCCTGCGCGATCAGCGTCGCCAGCCCGCCCAGCGAGGCGCCGACCACGGCCGGCCTGCGGGCGAAGCGCCGGGCCACCGCGATCAGGTCGCGCGCGAAGGCCTCGATGCTGTAGTCGGATTCGGGGTCCCAGCTCGAGTCGCCGTGCCCGCGGAGATCGAGCGAGATCGCGTGGCGGCCCGCGCCTGCGAGCGCCCCCGCCGTGCCGCCCCAGGCGTGGCGGGTCTGGCCGCCGCCGTGGAGCAGCAGCACCGGCGGCGCGGCCGGGTCGCCGTAGGCGTCGCCCACGATGGTGAGCGCGCCGATCTCGAAGTACACCGCCCGGCGGTCAGGCATGCAGCGGCGGGCGGTGGTGCGCCCAGGGGTGCGCCTGCTCGATCTGCGAGGCGACCCGGATGAGCAGGTCCTCGCGCCCGTACGCCGCGACCAGCTGCACGCCCACGGGCAGGCCGTCCCGCGTCCAATGCAGCGGCAACGACACCGCCGGCTGCCCGGACATGTTGAAGGGCGAGGTGAAGGCGGCGAACGCCTGCGCGCGCGCGCCAACCTCCACGTGGTTCTCCGGCGTGGGGCGGAAGTAGCCGAGCGGCTGCGGCGGCGCCGGCATGACCGGAGTGACCAGCAGGTCGAAGCCGCCCGCCCACCACGAGGCCAGGCGCCGCGTGTAGGCGTGGACCCAGTCCACCGCGCCCAGGTACTGCGGCACGGTGCAGGCCCGCCCGAGCTGCGCCAGCGCCCAGTTGAGCGGGTCGACGTCGGCTTCCCCCACCTGGCGTCCGGCGAGCATCGAGAGCAGGTCGAGCATGCGGGCGGTCGCCCCGGCGAACATCAGCGCCAGGTGGTGCGGCGCCTCCGGCTCGTCGAGCGCGGCCGGGTGCGCCGGCTCGATCTGGTGGCCGAGCGAGCGCAGCATGCTGGCCGTGTGCTCGACCGCCACGCGGCACTCGGGGTCGAGGGCGACGACCTCCGCCGGGGTGCGCGTCATGGTGCCGACGCGCAGCGTGCCGAGCGCCGCGCCCACCTCGCGTGCGAACGGCCGCCCCGGCGGCGGCGCGGTGTAGGGGTCGCCGGGCATCGCGCCGGCGATCGCGTCGAGCACCGCCGCCGTGTCGCGCACGCTGCGCGTGAGCACGCCCTCGCTGATCATGCCCGCCATGCCGTCGCCCAGGTCGGGCCCGAACGAGGTGCGCCCACGCGACGGCTTGAGCCCGACGAGGCCGCAGGCGCTGGCCGGGATGCGGATCGAGCCGCCGCCGTCGTTGGCGTGCCCGACCGGGACCATGCCCGACGCGACTGCCGCCGCCGAGCCGCCGCTCGACCCGCCGGTCGAGCGCCCCAGGTCCCAGGGGTTGCGGCTCGGCCCGTAGGCGTCGGGCTCGGTCGTGGGCAGGGTCCCGAGCTCGGGCGTGTTCGTGCGCCCGACGACGATGAACCCCGCGGCCTTGAGCTTCGCGGTCAGGTAGGCATCGTGCGGGGCCACGAAGCCGACGTCGCGCAGGACCCGCGTGCCGAGGTGCAGGGGGTCGCCCATGCTGTGCCCCATGATGTCCTTCAGGACGATGGGGACGCCGTGGAACGGCCCCCGCTCGGCGGCCTCGTCGGCGGCGCGCGCCTCGGCCCGCGCCTGCTCGAAGCGCGGGTGGATGACCGCGTTCAGGTCGCGGTCGAGGCGCTCGATGCGCGCGATCGCGGCGTCGACGAGCGCGCTTGGCGTGGCGTCGCCGCGGCGGACGAGCGCGGCCTGGTCGGTGGCGTCGAGGGTGGCGAGTGGATCGGACATTGCGGGCACGCTACGCCCAGGCCGAGCACCGAGTCCAGCCGTGCGCCGCGGCCGCCTGCCGCCCCGGGGTGGCTCACGCGCTGGCCGGCGCCGCGGCCGGCGAGACGGCGGCCTCCGGCTCTCCGAGCTCCCAGCGGAAGCACTCGTGCACGCGCTCGGTCAGCGCCTCGACCGGCAGGTCGGCGAACGACTGCGGCGGGATCTCGGGCAGCACGCGCACGCGGATCGGGTGGCGGCCCTGGAGCACGAAGCCGCGCTTTGGCAGCGCGTTCGCCGTGCCTTCGATGACGATCGGCAGGAGCGGGACTCCCGCCTGCTTCGCCAGCGTGAATGCCCCGTGCTTGAACGCCTTCAACCGCCCGTCGGCGGAGCGCGTGCCCTCCGGGAAGATCATCAGCGAGCTGCCCTCGGCGAGCGTCTGCTCGGCGTCGCGCATCATCTGCGCGATGCTGGCGGCGTCGCCGCGGCGCAGCCGGATGTAGCGGTTCAGGCTCATGTTCCAGCCGATGCACGGGATGCGGAACAGCTCCGCCTTGGACACCCACTTGTAGTGCACGAACAGGCGGAAGAGCACCAGGATGTCGAGCAGCGACTGGTGGTTCGCCACCATGACGTAGGTCGCGTCGCGGCGGACGTGCTCCCGCCCCTCGATGCGCACGCGCCAGCCCGGATTGAACCAGGTGTACAGCGAGGCCCAGAAGCAGGTGAAGCGGTGCAGCAGCACGCGACGGCGGTCGAGCGGCGCGCTCACGGCCCAGAGCAGCACGGCGACCGGGAAGAGCACCAACGAGGACACGACGATGAAGGTCCAGAACGCCGAGGAGAGGACGCGTCGCAGGAGCACGGAGGCGGCGTAGCACGGGGCCGGACGATGGTCGAGGCGCGCCCCGGGCGGGCGGCTTCCCTCCGCACCGCGGCCGTACTACCACGGCGCCGGATGCAGGCCCGCCCCGCCGACCGCCCGCTCGGCCCACACGTGACGCTGCTGGGCGGCGAGCGCGGCGGCAAGTACCCGCACGGGAACTCGCTGCTGGTCCGCGGCGCCGTCGAGACGGCCGTGATCGACCCGTCGCTTGCCGTCATCGCGCGCCGCGACGAGCTCGCGCCGGTCCACCGCGTGCTGAACAGCCACGTGCACGAGGACCACGTCGCGGGCAACGGCGCCTTCCCCGCCGCCGCCTGGCACGTTCCAGCCGCCGATCTGCCTGGCATCCGCTCGCTCGACGGCCTCATGGCGGTCTACGGCTTCGATCCGACAGCCGACGCCGCCTTCCGCCGCGTCGTCGTCGAGGAGTTCCACTTCACGCCGCGCGCCGACGCCCTCCCGTTCGAGGACGGTGCCGTGTTCGATCTCGGCGGCGTGCGCGTCCGCGCCATCCACGCCCCCGGACACACGCGCGGCCACTCGTTCTTCCACCTCGAGCCGGACGACGTGCTCTACCTCGGCGACGTCGACCTCTCGAGCTTCGGGCCGTACTACGGCGATGCCTGGTCGTCGCTCGAGGACTTCGAGCGCACGCTGGCGCGGGCGCGCACGCTCGACGCGCGCTGGTACGCCACCTTCCACCACGTGGGCGTGCTCGAGGGCCGGGCCGCGTTCCAGGAGCGCCTGGAGCGGTTCGCCGCCGTGATCGGGCGCCGCGAGGAGGCGCTGTGCAGCTTCCTCGCCGTGCCGCGCACGCTGGACGAGATCGTGCAGCACCGCTTCGTCTACCGGCCCGGGGATGCAGTGCCGTTCGCCGATGCGGTCGAGCGGCGGAGCATGGGACAGCACCTCGACCGACTGGTGCGTGCCGGCCGGGTGCGCCGTGCGGACGACGGCGGCTTCACGCTCGCGCCGGCCTGAGCCTTTCGCGTGCTTGCAGGGTGAGGCTGGTGGCCGGTGCGCCCGCGGACGCCACCATCGTCACGCCATCGGACGAGTCATGCCGGCGGTGGGGCACAGGCGTCGATCAGCGGAATCGCCAGGGCACGCGCCGCGACGATCATGCGGTCGTCGTAGCTCGCCAGCACGACGGGCTCGCCCCGCTCACGAAGGTAGAGGATGGTCGCCAGGTGCAGGGCGTCGAGCGTGCGAACGGGAGCCGGAAAGGGTTCGAGGGCGCGGGCGAGCACTGGCGGCGTCATCTCGACGATCGCGATGGTGGCGAGGAGAGCCCGCGCGGCCGTCCCGTGCGTTCTGCCGAGCCGGCGCGCGTGTACGCGTACCCACAGCTCGTATTCGAAGAGTCGGCTGGCGACGAGCGGCCGCTGCCAGAAGGCAGCCGGCGGCGTGCGCGTCTCGCCGAGCAGGTGCGCGAGCGCGACCGACGTGTCGACATAGGTCATCGATCGTCGCGATCGGCTGACAGCTCGCGAAGGATGTCGTCGGTCGGGGCGACGGGCGCGCGCGGTGGCACGGTCCCCGGCGGTGACAGGGGAGGCCGCAGGATGCCTTCGCGCACCAGCGCGGCGAGCCGCACGTCCGCGACCCACTCGCCTCGCCCGGCACCGGGCGGGTGCAGCTCGGCTACCACGCGGTCACGATCGGTGACCAGCACCGTCTCCCCGCCCGCCGCCAGCCGCACGTACTCGCTGAGGCGGTTCTTCAAAACCTTCAGGCCCACGGCTCGCATCGTGCCCCATGGTAGCTTCCGGAAGCTCCCACGGTCAAGCGGGCGCGGGCGAGGTCCATGGCGCTGGAAGGCGTCGTCATTCCCCCGCCTCCTCGAACGCCGGGCAGCGGCATGGCCGGCGTACCGGGCAGCAGCGCGAAGCACACTCGGTCCCGATCAACCAATCTCCCGATCCGGCGAACGGGTGCGCGAGGGGCCGGGCGGTGCTCCGCCGGCGTCAGGCCGCGCGCGCGGTCGCGGCGGCCAGGACCGCGCGGTAGCCGCGCGCCACGCAGGCGCCGTCGAGCACGCCGCGCTCGCCCAGCAGCCGGTGCAGCCGCGGCAGGGTGTAGTGCGGCACCGTCGGCAGCAGGTGGTGCTCGAGGTGGTAGTTGACGCGGTTGGGTGCGACGAGCAGGCGCTCCCACCAGGCGGCGAGCGTCGTGCGCGTGTGGCCGAGCTCGCTGGCGGGATCGAGCGGCACGGCGTGCTCGGCGATCGAGCGGATGCGCATGGCGAGGCTGTAGGTGGTGAGCCAGGCGCCGGCCCAGAGGAGGTACAGCGCCGGGTGCCCGGCCAGCGTCAGCACGGCGAGGAGGAGCAGGTTGGTGATCACCACCCCGAGGAGCGCCTCGGGCCCGGCGTCGAAGTTGCGGCGCACGCGGCCGCGCGAGCGCCCGAGGTCGCGTCGCAGCGTCGCGCGCAGGCGCTTCAAGCCGGTCTGCCCGCTGAGATCGCGCCACACCTTGCGGCGGAAGCTCGCACGCGAGATCGGAAAGTGCTCGGCCAGCCACAGATCGGGGTCGGCGGCCGTCCAGGTGTGCGCGTGGTGCTGCAGGTGGTAGGCCCGGTACGGGTGGACGTCGCTCCAGATGGGATAGGCGCAGAGCCAGTTGCCGACCAGGTCGTTCAAGCGGCGGTTGCGGAACAGCGTGCGGTGCGCGGCCTCGTGCATGAGGATCGCGAGGCCGAGTTGCCGCCCGCCGATGATCGCGAGCGCCGCGACGATGGTGAGCGGGTTCGGCCAGCGGGCGACGAGCGCGAAGGCGGCGGCGACGAGCCCCCAGTCCACCGCCAGCGACACGCAGCTGTGCCACGGTCGCAACCGGGTCAGCTCGCGGACCTCCTCGCGCGACAGCGCACCGTGCCATGCGGGGACCGGCATCCTCCGCGAACGCTATGCCGTGCCCCGGAGCAACGTCAACGGGGGTCCCCAGCCGAGCGGGCGCTGCGTTGCGCGTCGATGGGCTCGTCCGCCACCGGCTGCTCCAGCAGCTCGACCACCGTCGCGATCAGCCGCGCCGCATCCAGCGGTTTCGGCAGGTGTGCCTGGAAGCCCGCCTGCAGGGCACGACGACGGTCCTCGAGCGTCGCGTAGGCGGTGACGGCGACGGCCGGCACGCAGCCGCCCCGCGCCAGGGGCAGCGTGCGGACGCGGCGGATGAGCGCGTAGCCGTCCTCGTCCGGCATGGCGATGTCGCTGAGCAGCACGTCGGGCACGGCCCGCTCGAGCGCCGCGAGGGCCTCGGCCGCGGACCCCACGGCCGTCACGTTCGCCCCCGCCCGCGCCAGCACGGTTGCGACCGCCTCGCGCGCGTCGGGCTCGTCGTCCACCACCAGCGCCCGGATGCCGCCGAGCGAGCGGGCGGCCGGCGTCGCCGCGGCAGCCACGACGGCCACGGCCGGGACGGACGCCTCGCGGCCGAGCAAGGGCAGCTGGACGGTGAAGGTCGCGCCGCGGCCCATGCCCTCGCTCTCGGCGGTCACGCTGCCGCCGTGGCGCTCGACCAGATGCCGGACGATCGCCAGGCCGAGGCCGAGCCCGCCGTGCGCGCGCGTGCTGCGGCTGTCCGCCTGGCGGAAGCGCTCGAAGACGTGCGGGAGCATGCCGGGCGCGATGCCGGTGCCGGTGTCGGTCACGGTGAGCCGGGCGCGGCCGCGCGGCGCGTCGAGCCGGACGCCGACCCGCCCGCCCTCGGAGGTGAACTTGATGGCGTTCGAGAGCAGATTCCCGACGACCTGCTGCAGCCGGGCCGGATCGCCGGACACCCAGCGCGGCGCGCCGCCGTCGTCGAAGGCGATCGCGAGCCGTTTGGCGTCGGCGCCGGGCTGCGCGGCCTCGATCGCGGCCCGCACGACGGCGCCGAGCTCGGTCGGCCGCATCGACAGGGAGAGCTTTCCCGAGACGATGCGGGAGACGTCGAGCAGGTCGTCGATCAGGCGACCGAGCATGCGCGCGTTCCGCTCGATCGTCTCGACGGCGCGGGCGGCGGACTCCGGCTCGCCCGCCCGCGTGCGCAGCAGCTGGGCCCACATGAGCACGTTGCCGAGCGGCGTGCGCAGCTCGTGCGACAGCGACGCGAGGAAGTCGTCCTTGGCCCGGCCGGCCTCGCGCAGGGCCTCCTCCGAGCGCTGCAGCTCGAGCGTCGCCTCCTCGGCACGCAGCCGAGCCTCGATCTGCACCCGCAGGAAGCCGAACAACAGCAGCGCTGCCCCGAGCCCGGTGGCCAGGAGCAGCGCCGGCGCGCTCGACGCCACCGAGGCGTCGAAGGCCGGCTGGCTGGCGACGGCCAGCTTCCAGATGCGGCCGGCGACGCGGACCCGGGTGGTGGTGGCGAAGCGGGGGGGATGGCCGGAGGGCGGGTCGTCCCGCGGCGTGCGATGGAGGAGATGCTCGGGCGCCGGCGGGCCATTGCCGTCGTAGACCTCGAGGTCGAGCGGCGGCGCGTCCTGGCTGGCCAGCACCGCGCGAAACAGGTCGTCGGCGCGGAACGCGCTGTACACGAAGCCCGCCAGGCGCGCGCGCCGCTCGGGGACCGTCGCGGGGACGTCGCCACCCGCGTAGACGGGCAGGTAGACGAGGAACCCCGGCTGCGCCTGCCCGCCCGCCGCGTCCTGCACCAGCGTCACCCGGGCGGTTGCCGATGCGCGCGCGCGGTCGCGTGCACGGTCCATGGCGGCGGCGTGGGTTGCTTCGGTGTGCATGTCGTAGCCGATGGCCGCCCGGTTCGGCGAGTCGAACGGCTCCAGGTAGCGGATCGTGTGGTACTCGCTGCGCTCGCCCTCGGGCCAGACGCGGAACCCCGCGAGGCCCTCGGCACGTGCTGCTCTCGTGAACGCCTCGCGCGCGCCTGGCTCGAGACGCTGCGACCAGCCGATGCCGAGCGCGCCGGGCAGCCGCTGCGGCAGATCCAGCTGCTGCACGTAGAGGCGGAACTCGCGCCGGGTGACCTGCTCGCTCGCGACGAAGAGGCCTGCCACGCCGCGCAAGGTGGCGACGTGGGTGCCCATCCGGTACTCGATCGCCGTGCGCGTGAGCTGGACGGCCCGCGCGAAGCGCTCCCGGGCCTTTGCCGTGGTGTCGTGCGCGACGATCGCCACGGTGATCGCCGTGAGGACGAGCACGCCGGCCGAGACCAGCGGCGGCGCCCACACGAGCCGTTCGGGCCGGAGCCGTGCTGCCTGCTCGCCCATGGCCGCCGCCGCGTCAGTCCGACCCGTCCCGGAACTGTGCAGGGTCGTTGCGACGCGCCGGGGGTGCGTGCGCCGATGTCCAGCACGCGCCGGTCGAGGCGTGGAGCTGGGCCATGACCGCCGGGTCCTGCGCCAGCGGCAGCGGCGGCAACGCCAGCGCGGCGCCGCGACCGTTCAGGGTGATGGCGGTCGGCCCCAGCGACAGCTTCTGCACGCCGTCGGGGGTGGCGAGCCCGTCGCCGTAGCGGAACCCGCGTCCGCCGCGTGCCCGCCAGCGCGCCCCGGGCGGCGCCGTGGCGCGCAGCGCGAGATGCGGCGTGCCGCCGGCGGCGTCGTAGACGCACAGGGTGTAGGCCGTGCCGCCTGCGACGGGATCGCCCAGCTCGGCGAGGGGCACGGCCGCGCCGCCCTTCCACCTCCACCCGAGCCGGTCCTTGGTGTCGGGCGAGCCGTCGCAGATCTGCAGCATCGTGGAGTGCGCCACCCGGCAGGTGGGGGCGGGCTCCTCCTGACCGACGCAGGTGCCGGCCGTGCAGCCGTCGCGCTGGGTGCAGGGATCGCCGTCGGCGCAGGGCGAGCCCGGGGGCTCCAGGGCGCACGCGGCGTCGCAGCAGTCGCCGCCCGCTCGGTTGCCGTCGTCGCACGCCTCGCCGGCGGTGACCGCGCCGTTGCCGCAGCCGGTGGGCGTGCAGTTGGCGTCGCACCCGTCGCCGCTGTCGAGGTTGCTGTCGTCGCACTGCTCGGGCGCCTCGACCACGCCGTCGCCACAGCGGGTGGCCTCGTCGGCGCCGAGGTCGACGCGCGGGCCGCCGACGCGCGGGCCGCCGTCGACGTCGGTTTCGCCGGCCGCGGGGACGAAGGCAGGATCGCCCGCGTCGATGGCCGGCGAGCCCGCGCCGAGGTGGACGTCGCCGGCCGCCGGCGCGACCAGCCGCGGATCGGCGAAGAGGCCGTTCGCCTCCTGCCCGGTCGCCGCCCGGAACGCGGCGAGCCCGGCGTGCTCGGTGCCGTTCCAGAGGAAGCGCGGCGCCCCGGTCGTGAACCAGAGGTTGCGGTCGAGCACGGTGCCCACGTTGCCCGTCCAGGAGGACACGAGCAGCCCCGCCGCGGTCGCGTGGAACACGTTGTGCGAGACGACGTTGTCCTCGGCGTACTGGATCCACAGCTCGCCGTTGCCGCTGCCGAGGGTGTCGTTGCCCCAGCAGGTGTTGTGCGTGAAGCGGCTGTCGCGCACGCGGCCGGTGCCAGCGCCGTAGCCGCCGAAGACGAGGCAGGCCTTGTCGTTGGCGAGGAAGACGTTCTCGCGTACGTGCACGTTGCGCGCGACCACGCCGCGGTTCTCGGCCCCGATCTCGAGCCCGAGGTCGCTCATGGTGACCAGGTTGCGCTCGACCACGAGGTCGCGGCCGCCGTCGACGTAGATGCCCGCGGCGTAGCCGCCGCCGTAGCTCGAGCGCGCGCGGGCGACGTGGTTGTCGCGGATCGCGCCGTTGCGGGCGACCAGGGAGGGGTCGGGCTGCACGTCGGTCTCGCCGCCGATGGCGACGATGCCGATGTTGTTCACGTCGTGGACGCGGTTGCCGGCGATGACGAAGCCGTCGACGTTGCCGTTCACCGTGAGCGCCTCGCTCGGTGCCGCGTCGCAGTCGGAGATCTCGTTCGCCTCGATCGTGAGCCCCGAGATCGCCGTGGCCCGCGTGCCGTACACCGTGATCCCCATGGCGTTGCGCCCGCGGAGATCGTGGATGCGGTTGCCGCGCAGCACGACGTCGGTGGCGGCGCCGGTGACCCGGATGCCCGACCCGTCCCGGACCCCGCGCAGGCCGCGCAGCTCGAGGCCGAGCACGCGCACGTGGCTGGCGTCGTCGATGCGGAGGAGGTCGGGGCCGGGGCCACCGCCGCCGTCGAGCACCGGCTGCTCGCCGGGCCAGGCCTCGAGCGCGATCGGTGCACCCGGGGCGCCGCCGCGCGGGAAGACGACGGTTTCGGCGTACACGCCGGCCCGCACCCGCACGCTGTCGCCGGGCTGCGCGGCAGCGAGCGCGGCCTGCACGCTCGTGAAGTCGCCGCCCGACGGCGCGACCACCAGGACCGCCGGCGATGCGGACGCTTGGAAGGCTGCTGCCTGTAGCGTGACGGCCGAGAGGATGCCGAGGAGCCGCGGACGCATGGCGTGCACCGGGTATCGAGGAGGGTGCCTCGAGGTGTCAATCGGTGTCCGCTCTCAGGGCACCGCCCCGCGCTGCTTGAGCGCGGCGATGCCCTCCCAGTCCCAGCCCAGCTCGAGCAGCACCTCCTCGGTGTGCTGGCCGCACTCCGGCGTGGGCATCGACGGCGCCCACGGCGTGCCCGAGAAGTCGAGGGGGGAGGCCACCATGCGGGCCGTGCCGCCCTCGGCCACCGGCACGTCGACCCAGGCGCCGGCCGCCGCGGCCTGCGGGTCCTGGGTGACCTCGATCGCCGTCTGCACCGGCGCCCACCACAGCCCCGCGCGGTCGAAGATCGGTCCCCACTCCGCCAGCGGCCGCGTGGCGAAGACGGCGTCGAGCGCCGCGATCAGCTCGCGGCTGTTGTCGCGGCGCGCGCCCATGGTCGCGTAGCGCACGTCGTCGAGCCACTCGGGCTTGTCGACGGCGCGCACCAGGTCGGGCCAGTGGCGCTGGCCCTGCAGGCCGAGCAGCCAGAACCAGCGGCCGTCCTGCGCCTTGTAGGCGTTGATGACCGGGTTCGGCACCCAGTCGCGCTGCATCGGCACGGCGTCGATGCCGAGGCGGAGCGCGGCGTTCACGTCCCAGCCGAGCACGAACACGCCCACGCGCAGCAGCGAGGTCGCCACCAGCTGGCCCCTGCCGGTGCGCTCGCGCGCGAGCAGGGCGGCCGAGACGCCGCCGGCGAGCGTCATGCCGGCGGTGTGGTCGCCCATCGCGCCGCGCTGGAAGGGCGGGACGCCGTCGGCTCCGGCCAGCGCCGCGGCGATGCCGGCGCGCGACCAGAAGGCGCCCACGTCGTAGGACGGGCGCTCCGCGTCCGGCCCGTGCTCGCCGTAGCCGGTGACCAGCCCGTAGACGAGCCGCGGGTTGCGCGCCGACAGCGTCTCCCAGTCGAGGCCGGCCCGCGCGAGCGCCGCGGGCCGCGCGTTGGTGAGGAACACGTCGGCGCGGTCGACCAGCGCGAGCGCCACCTCGCGTGCCTCGGGCTTGGCGAGGTCGAGGCAGATGCTGCGCTTGCCGCGGTTGTCGAGCTCGAAGGGCGGGTTCGCGGGCAGCGACAGCCCGGCCACGGTCAGGTAGAGGCCGCGGAACGGGTCGCCCGTGGGCGGCTCGATCTTGACCACCTCGGCGCCCCAGTCGGCGAGCACGCCGCCGGCCGAAGGACCCGCGACCCACAGCCCCAGCTCGACGACGCGAATCCCAACGAGCGGTCCCGGCATGACGGATCACTGGGTACAGCGCAGCACGCCGGTCTTGCTCCCGGGCGCGACCGTGTCCCGCATCTTCGCCCGGAATGCGAAGAACGCTCCGGTCTCGTCGACCGCCGGCGGCCCGATCGTCCGATAGCTCGAGGATGGGCCGAAGGGTGGCACCGGCGGGGTGTCCGTCTTGACGACGCCCGCTTCCGGCGAGCCGTCGTAGAGGAAGATCCCCTGCTTCGCCGTCGTCTGGCGCAGGAACAGGCGGGTGGTGACGGTGCCGGCCAGCGTCTGGCGATGTTGCCCACCGAGCTTCTTCACCGTGCCGCCGACGCTGGGCGCGGCATCGCCCGCTGCGACGATCTTGCTCGCTCCCGCCGCCGAGAAGATCCCCGAGCCGACATAGGTGAGCCCGTTCACCGTCGCTTCGAAGGTGATCGAAGCGCCCACCTCCGGCGCGCGGACGAACGAGGTGAAGGTCGTACCGCCGATCGGGCTCGGATCGCCGGCGAGCGTGACGGCCGGGAAGCCAGCGATGGACGCGGTGAAGACACCCTGGATCGGCGTGAGGCAGTTCGGCACGCCGACGGTCGCCGTGAAGGCGAGACCGGCATCCGAGAGCCCCACCTCGCCGAAGCTGCAGAACGGCCGTCCCAGCGTATCCGTCGCCGTCGTGTCGACGACGGTGACCAGGAGGTTGGTGTCGGCGTCGTAGCGGAAGATCCCGCTCGGTCCGCTGTCCGTCAGTCCGATGAAAGCCACCTCGTTGGCCTCGTTGATGGCTGACATGGCGGGAAAGGAGACGAAGAAGCCGCCCGACGGCGAGGGGTCGGTCGTCCGTGCTGCCTTCTCGAGGGCCCCGCCGACGTCGACGAAGACGCCCTCGCCAGGGAGCGCCAGGCGGGCGATGAAGGCGGCATTGCCCGCGCTGTTGATCGACAGGCGGCCGAAGGCACTACTCGCGAAGCGCCCGAACGTCGTGCCGCCCGGGGCCGGATCCCCGTCCCGCGCCACGATGGCGTTCGGCCCGCCGTTGCGGTAGCGGTACAGGGTCTGCCGTTGCCCGCCAGGGCGCCCGATGAAGAGCACGGCGCCCGATGGGCTCACCGCGACCTGCTCGTCGAACCTGTTCGAGAACACGTCTCCGGCCGGGTCGACGTCGCCTCGGCGCGCGACGCTTGCACACGTGAAGGCGGCGTTCGCCATCGTTGCGACGCCGAGGCTCACGATCAGCCCGATGGCACGAGCACTCCATGCATGCGTCATCGTCGATCCCTCCTCTTCCTGCCTTCGGCGTAGCCGCCCGGCGCCTCGCGTGTCAACGGCAATTCGCCATCGGCGACCCCTCCGTCGAGCACGGGCTTGCGGCCCGCGGCGCGCACGCTTGCGAGGGCGTTCCCGCGCCTGTAGCCGGAGCCGCGATGTGCGAGCTCGAGCGCTATCTGCGCGCCACGGCATGCCTCGATTCCGGCCACCCCGCCGTCCGCGCCCTGGCGCAGGACGCCGCGGGCGGCACGGCCGACCCGACCCAGCGCGCCGTGCGCGTCTACTACGCCGTCCGTGACGGCCTGCGCTACGACCCGTACGGCATCGAGCTGACGGTGCGCGGCCTCACCGCCAGCCGGGTGCTCCAGCGCGGGCGCGGCTTCTGCGTGGCGAAGGCCGGCGTGCTCGCCGCCGCGGCGCGCGCCCTGGGCATCCCGTCCCGCCTGGGCTTCGCCGACGTGCGCAACCACCTGGCGACCGCGCGGCTGCGGGCGCTCATGGGCACGGACGTCTTCTACTACCACGGCTACGCCGAGCTCCTGCTGGACGGCCGTTGGGTGAAGGCGACCCCCGCCTTCAACCTCGAGCTGTGCCGGAGGTTCGGCGTGCTGCCGCTGGAGTTCGACGGCCGGACGGACTCGATCTTCCACCCGTTCGACGAGAGCGGCCACCGCCACATGGAGTATCTGCGCGATCGCGGCACCCGGGACGACATGCCGGTGGACGAGCTGCGGGAGGCGATGGCGCGCCACTACCCGGGCATGCAGGTCGCAGGCCCCGACGGCGACTTCGAGACGGAGCGGATCGCCGAGTCTCCCGGGGGCTGAGGGCGAGCGGCTCGTGAACGGGTCGCAGCCGAGCCGTTGCGCGCGACGTTGCGGACCAGGGCCGTGGCCCCGCCGCGGCGACCGGGGATGCGCCTGGGGATGCGCCTGATGACCCCGGCCATCGCACCATGTCCCGGCCGGCGCGTGCCGTGCTAAGGGCGGCATGGAGATGGCTGCGCTCCCCCGCCGCGCGACGCGTGCCGACCTCGAGGCCCTGCCCGATCCCCGAACTCGGTCGCCATCGACCGCGTGCACAAGATGCGCATCTACGCACGAGCCGGGCTCGGGCACTGCTGGCTCGTCGATCCCCTCGCCCGCACGCTCGAGGTCTTCCGGCGCGAGGGCGACCGCTGGCTGCTCGTCGGCGTCCACGCCGGCGACGCCGAAGTGCGCGCCGAGCCGTTCGAGGCGCTGCCGCTCGCGATCGGCGGCTGGTGGCTGCCCGGGAGCGCGTGAGGGGTGCCGGCGAGAGCGGGATCCGCGACCGCAGGCGTCCGGCGCCGGCCTCGGCACGCGGCCGCCGGCCGGCCCCTGCGGCATCTTGTCGCAGTGCCGATGCCGCTGCGGCGCGGTATCGGGAAGAGCCATCGCGATCCACCGGTGCTCCCGGACGTCGTCACGAACGCGCAGGGAGGCCGTCCAGATCCGGGGAGCAGTCGGGAGAGCCGAGCAGATGTCGCGCCGGCTTCGATCGAAGGGAGGGCAGCCCATGTCCACGCACGCGGTCCCAGGCGAAACCGTGGAAACCGCGCCTGCCGACGGCTCCCTGACGCGCGCGCTGGCGCACTGGCTCGCCGCCGACTCCCCGCTGCGCTTCGCCATGCGGCACCTGCTGCTGGCAGCCGTCTTCCTCTCGTTCGGCCTCGCGGCGGCGGTGCTCCTGCGGATCGAGCTGCTGACGCCGCGCCTGGACCTGATGAGCGCGCGGACCTTCGGAGCGCTGCTCTCCCTGCACGGCGGCCTCCTCTTCTACTTCGTGTGGGTGCCAGCCTTTCCCGCCGTGCTCGGCTACGCCTTCCTCCCGCGCCTGCTGGGTGCGACCCGGCTCGCGTATCCGCCGCTCATGATCGCGGCCTGGGGCCTCCTTCTCTTCGGCGGGGTGCTCACCGTGAATGGCTTCCTCGGCGGCGGTACCGACGCCGGATGGACCTTCGACGCCCGGTTCGGCGGCCGCTTCACCAGCCCCGGGATCCTTGCGATGGCGCTCGGCGTGAGCGCGGCCGCCCTGGCGCTCGCCCTGATGGGCGTCAACCTGGTCGGCACGATCGCACGCGGGCGCGGCGCCACGGTCAGCGCGAGCGCCCTGCCGACGCTCGTCGCGCTGCTCTGCGCCGGCCTCACCGCCGTGGTGGCGGGAATCGAGCTCGCCTGCTGCGCGCTGCTCGTCGCCGTGGACGGCCTCCTCGGCGTGGCGATCTTCGACCCGGCCCGCGGTGGCGATCCGCTGCTCTTCAAGGCGCTCAGCCGCTTCGCCTTCTCCGCGGCGCAGAGTGTGATGCTGTTGACCGGCCTCGGCGTGGTCATCGCCGTCATCCGCGAGCGAACGCGCCCGCGCGCCGGCGCGGACCGTCCGCTGGGGTTCGCGGTGAGCATCGCCGTGTCGGCGCTTGCCGGGCTGGCGGCCTGGCCCGCCACCGAGGCCGACCCGGTGCGCAGCCAGCTGAGCCAGCAGCTCCACTTCGGCGTCTACGCCGTGGCGGCGAGCGCGACCATGTCGGCGCTGGTGCGGAGCGTGGCGATGCTTCGCCACGGGGTGCCGCGCATCGATACCGCGCTCGTCTACGCCCTCGCGTTCCTCACCACCATGACGGTGATGCTCTGCACCGGCGCCGTCTTGACGCTTCCCGGACTCGGTACCCTGCTGGGCAGCACCACCTTCGCGACGGCGCACTTCCACGTGACGGCCATGGCGCTCGCCATGGCGTTCCTCGCCGGACTGCACGACGCCTGGCCGCGCCTTGCACGCCGGCGGTTTTCGGAATCCCTGGGGATCGCAGCCGCCCTCGTCCTGGTCGCAGGCACGTGCCTGACGTTCCTCCCGCTGTTCGTCCTCGGGGTCGCCGGCGCCTCCTTCCGGGCCAACTCCTATCCGCCCGAGTTCCAGGTGCTCCAGGTGCTCTCCACCGGAGGCATGACCGTTCTCCTGGCTGCACTCGTTCTGGCCGTGCTCAACCTCGCCGCCGGCCGGCGCACGGGGGTTCGCGTGTCGAGGCTGGCGCCGCTCGACGGCGCCTAGCGGACCCCGGTCGCGCTCGTCCCCGACGCCCGGCGCAGTACTTGTAGATGTGCAGACACTTCCGCGGGCGCAGGCGCAGGCCGCGCGCCGCGGGATCCGGGGAACGGTGGTACTCGAAGCTCATGCAGGGCTCGACGGTCCGCAGCGCGCAGATGAGGCCCCGGTCGACCGGCTGCTCGGCGAGCAGGCGGCGGGCGAGCGCCTCCGTGTCGGTCCGGGCGGACTCGAGGTAGCGGATCGGCCGGCGCTGCACGACCGCCTCCTGCAGCGCCGCGTCGTGCACCGCCTTGCTGGTCTCCTGCGCGTAGTCCTTCAAGTCGAGCAGCCGGACCCCGACGCGGGCCAGCAGGGTGTGCATGCCGCGCTCCATGACCAAGGGCAGCAGCGTGCCCCGAAACACGAGCCGGTCGAAGCCGCTCACGACGGCCGTGACAGCGGAGCGATATCGCGCGACGAACGTCTCCACGACGGCGTCCTCCTCGGCACGGGGATTGGCTTGCACCACCTCCGTACCCCGGGAAGCGACGCCGTCGCTACCTTGGGTTGCGGGCGTCAGCCCGCGCTATGATGGCGCAGGTAGAGGATGCGCCAGGCCACCACCATGTCGATGGCCAGACAGTTCTCGAGGCGACGGGCATTCTCCAATTGCCGGTCCTCGATGCGGCAGCCGCTCTTGAGGGTGCGGTGAAAGACCTCGATGGCCCAGCGCACCGAGTACCACGACAGGCGCTGTTGCGCCTGCTGGACATCGCGCACGGGCAGCGTGGTGAGCAGCAACCACTCCAGGGGCGTTTCCTGCGCGGGCGCGGCTTCTTCGCGGGCGAGCACCGCGTAGACCTCGACGGGACCGAGGCGCTTCCGGCCTGCCGGGGCTTGGAGCGTGACCTTCGCAAAGCGCACCGCGAGCTGCGCCACGCGGGCCGTGCGGCCCGGCCGCGCCTCCACGGCCAGCTCGTACGCCCCGGCCGGCGCAAGCCCGTACAGGTGATCGAACAGATAGCCGCACTCGTGGCGGACGCGGCGGTTCTGTGCGGCGCGCACCAGAAGCTGCGCGCCGTTCTTGCGATCGCGGGCGTCGCAGAACAACTCGTACACATCCGCCTCGCGGTCGCCGACGCTGACGACCGTGGTGTGCGTGCCGCACTCGGTCTGCAGGGTGCAGGCCTGGTCGTAGCTCACCAGCCACTTCCGGCTCTCCTTGGGTGTACCCCGCTTGCACTTCGTCTTCCGCGGGCGCGCCCAGACCTGCGCAGCGAGCACCCCGAGCGGCAAGCCGGGGGGGTGAAGGTCACCGTGTCATGGATGATCAACCCCAGCGCCCCGCGCTGTACGGTGCCGACCGCGCCGAGCCCCTGACAGACCTCGCGCAGGCCGGTGTAGTTGAGGCTGGTGGTGTCTTGGACCGCCAGCACCACCGCCTCCTGCGTGGCGGCACACGGTCGCGGTGCTGGCAACACGATGTGGCCGCTCTCCTCCAGCCGCTGCAATGCCACCCGCGCGCTCATCTCCTGCACGCGTCCCGACGGATCGCGCCACTCCATCCACGTGCACACCTCGCGCGACAACGCCGCACGCGTCAGGCCTCCCCGCCCGAACGCACCCGCGTGCGGATTCGCCCCAGCAATTCGGGCGTGAACTGCCGCCCGCACACCACCACCGTCCCACCCACACCCCAACGTCTGCCACAATACGCGACCTGTGTTCAGTGCCGGCTTGTGGGACATCGTCAGGCGCGACGCGGCGGGCGTCGACTTCGTCATCGTCCGTGAGAGCACGGAGGATCTCCACGTGGGCGTC
>Ga0209253_10000745_pt1 | contig 28319 bp, 26 predicted proteins | sample FrelakmetBRP12BR_FD_187145 | JGI IMG/M metagenome (GOLD analysis project Ga0209253, IMG submission 187145) | Freshwater lake sediment microbial communities from the University of Notre Dame, USA, for methane emissions studies - BRP12 BR (SPAdes)... | ecosystem: Environmental > Aquatic >...
TAAGGAGCTAGACCGGGATCGAGGTATTCTTGTTTTTGAGAACACCAGTGAGGTCATCCGTGCGGAGAATGCGCTTAAGGCAGCCGGATGGATGGTGAAGGTCAAAGGACCCCCTCCTGAGATCCGCACGGGTTGCGACCTGGTGATCGAGTTCCCTTTGATCGAGGAGCTTAATGTGCTCAGAGTTCTTGAAGGATCAGGGCTGAAGCCCCTGAAGGTGGTCCCCGTACAAAGCGCGCTGCTCGAACCGGTCAGCCTTTTCCACACAAAGGACTTCGGGGAATACCTCATGATCCGGGCGGCCAACATGAAGCTGACGGTGGACAAGAAGACCATGACGATCGTGAACATCTCCGGAGGGGGTTGCCCGGATGTCCCCTTTCTTGCTCAGGAGATGGTGGGCAAGAACCTTTCGGATGCTCCGACTCCGAGGGCCATCGGTCATACGCTTTGCGGCTATGCCCTGCAACTGGCTTACGACGAGATGAGGCGCCAATGCTCGCCGTCGTAGGAACCGTTCCTGATGAGAAATTCCCTCTGCTTGAAGGACAGGTGCTCATTGAAAATGACATGCTCGTCCTTCAGGGGAGAAGAATCCCCGTCAACAGAGGGACGCCGGCCTTGATTGCCGCTGCTGTTGTAGCAGGACAAATCCTGGGAAACGCCAGGCCCTACACCTATCTTGTCGGCGACATAGGGACCGGGAAGGGAAGTCGAAGGCTTTACGAGCATTTAGCCAGGCACTTGCCGAAGAAAGCTTTCGAAGTGATGACCTTTCATTACCTGCAGCCTGACGTAGATTGGCACAACCGGGTGCTCTTTGTCATCGAAGAGATGAGGACGAAGCCGGTTCTCATTGCGGATGCCGGTTTCATGTATGCGGCCAAAATGAGCGGCCAGGCAGGGGCCTATGACCTGTTCACCCCGGATGCCGGAGAAATCGCGTTTCTCGCGGACGAAGAGGCGCCCCACCCTTTCTACACGAGAGGCTTTATTCTCCATGAGGAAAACAAAGTCCCTGAGCTGATCCCCCGAGCCTATGAGCACGACAATGCAGCTCGCTGCCTTCTGGTGAAAGGGAAAAGAGACTACATCGCTAATCGTGAGGGAATTCTGGCTACAGTAGATGAGCCCTTGGTAGAAGCCCTGGAACCCGTTGGTGGCACAGGCGACACGGTGACAGGCATCGTCTCGGCCCTGGTTGCCTCGGGGATGGACGTGGAGAAGGCTGCCGTTCTTGCGGCCAAGGTCAACAGGCTGGCCGGCCTGTATGCGAACCCCACGCCGGCGACGCAGGTGATTGAGTTGATAAAGCATATCCCCAGGGCAATGACGGAGATTCTGAAAGAAAGGGTAAATAAACATGAGGCAAGCCACGCGCGATCAAAAGCCGTCCAAGACAAATAAGCCCCATCGGCTGCCGTCGGAGCTATCCCGGAATGCCTCGTAGGAAAATACGGGATTCTTTGTCCCTACTTGGTTCTTGAAATCAACCCCTTCTCGCATTAGGTTACGGCTGATGGTCCACGGTTAAGGACGGATTGAGATGACCGAACAAGAAAGCTATCGTCTTACACAAAAGGTTAAAGGTTCCGGCTGAGCTTCAAAACTGGCTCCAGGGGACCTGGACAAGGCACTTTGCGGTTTGGATATCCCGACCGACCCGAATGTCATCGTGGGTCTTGAGCGGGCAGATGACGCTGGAGTCTACAAGGTTTCAGACGATCTGGCTCTCATTCAGACCGTGGATTTTTTCACTCCCATTGTGGACGACCCATACTGGTTCGGTCAGATTGCCGCAGCCAATGCGTTGAGCGATGTTTACGCCATGGGGGGTGTTCCAAAGACGGCGATGAACCTCGTTGCCTTCCCTGCTAAAGACATGGATATCTCCGTCCTGCGCCGAATCATTGAAGGCGGACTGGACAAGATGCGTGAAGCCGGAGTGGTGCTCGTGGGTGGCCACACGGTTGAGGATCCGGAACTGAAGTATGGTCTTTCTGTCACCGGTTACATTCATCCTGCCCGGGTTCTCACAAAAAAGAATCTGAAACCCGGAGATCGATTGATACTGACAAAGCTCATCGGCACCGGGATTGTCGCGACGGCCATCAAAGGCGGCCTTGCCTCCCAGGAGGTCATCGACAGAGTGACTCGCGCGATGGCAACTCTCAACAAAGTTGCGGCTGAAGTCATGCAGGATTATCCCGTTCACGCGTGCACGGATATCACGGGCTTCGGACTCCTGGGCCACCTTGCTGAGATGGTGTCCGGCTCGGGATTCGGAGTTCGGATCAAGGCGGACAGCGTTCCGGTCTATCCGGAGGCTCTGGAGTACGCAGCCATGGGATTGGTCCCTGCCGGCGCTTACAGGAACAGGGACTTTAGGCTCTTCATGGTGGATTTTGCACCAACTGTAAACCGGATACTGCAGGACGTGCTGTTTGATCCGCAGACATCGGGTGGCTTGCTGATTTCCGTGGCTCCTGAGAGGGCGCCGGACCTGCTGAATGCCCTCAAAGCGAAAGGCATCCAGGATGCCGCCATGGTCGGCGAAGTGATGGCCGAACCCAAAGAAAGAATCAAAGTCGAATAAGATTATCACCACAGAGACGCAGAGTTCTCAGAGAACTCAGACATCCGGCCATTCTCGGCAGAAGTGAATGGGAGGGGGCTCAAAATGGTTGGCAGCGAGATCATGATGGAATCATGAACACCGTTCAATATTCCATTAGGACTCGCTGCCAATGCTCTTTCCCGCTCTGCGGGAAGACTCCGCTTTGCGGAGATTTTGAGCACTCAAATACTCCGTGATCTCTGTGCCTCCGTGGTGAGTTACTGAAAGAAGTGATTTATGCCGAACGAGTTGGATTGCCGCGGGCTGGCCTGCCCTGCCCCGGTGCTACAAACAAAGCAGAAAATCGAAAAGGAGAATCTCTCCGAGATCAACGTCATTGTGGACAACCAGGCTGCAAAGGAAAATGTTTCCCGCTTCCTGGAAAACCAGAAATTCGAAATCGCTATAGAACAGAAAGGGACGGATTTCTATGTGCACGGAAGAAAGACGGGCACTTCCAAGGCTCCCGACCAGCCTTTGGCCAAAGAATCCCAGCTCCATCGAAAAAAGATCATGGTCATGGTGGGAACCAACCGCATGGGGCACGGCGATGATGAGCTCGGCTCCAAACTGCTTTTCAATTTTCTGAAGACCTTGAAAGAGATGGGTCCTGACCTCTGGCGGCTTGTTTTTGTTAACAATGGGGTCAAGCTGGCGATCGAAGGAGCCGAAGCTTTACCCGTCCTTAAGGAACTCGAAGACGAAGGCGTTAAGATCCTACTCTGCGGCACCTGCCTCAATCACTTCAATCTTCTGGAGAAGAAGAAAGTGGGTGAGACCACCAACATGCTTGATATCGTGACCGCGATGCAAATAGCCGATAGTGTGATCAATATATAAGAAGTGACAAGCAAATAAAGGTGCCGGGCGCAAGGTGCACGGTACACGGCAGCCTTGTGTATGCAAGCTTTTACCCGCCGGCGGATTTGCCCGACTCGGGAGAACGTTCACCCTGAGGTATCGAAGAGTGAACGGGAACCAGATTTAGATCGTCCGTCAGGCTCTTAGCAGGCATTTCAGTTGCTTTCTAACCTCCTCTTTCAGTCGCCGCCTCATTTCTGACCTGACGCGAGGACACCCACGAACCGCATAATGAGGGCCCTCCGTGCGCCCGAATCAGAGCCCGTCTCGATGTGCAGGAATCACAAGGAAGTGTGATCTTCAAGAAGAGGCTGTATTATTCCAGCTCGCCTTTACAGCGATGTAAAAGTGAGAGAGCACAAGGGAGTCGCCCTCTCGGACAAGGATTCGCTCAAGGAATCGTATAAGGGTCTCCCTCTGTGGGTCTGTTCGAACATAGAATTCGGGAGAAGTCTCCTCGATTGCCTCATCAAGCGAGCGAAACCGTATGGGAAAAGTGATTGGAATGAATTCGACCGCTGGATCAATGCCCATTTCCTTCAACACGCCGATGAGCACTCTGGATTTCGGAGAGGGGTGATAAGGTTTTCCGTGGAGCATCGGCCATAGGGCCGCGTAATTGGAAGTCCACGTGGGCACTCCGGCGAACCAATAAAGAGAGATCCAGCCTTTGCAAACGCGGATCATTTTTTCAACCGCTTTCCGGATGTCGGGCATGTCCAGAGAGAAGGCCGCAATGACTACGTCGAACGGAGCGCTTAATTCTGAGTCAACATCAACCTCTTCCCACCGTTTTTGAATACAAGCAATATTGGAAGTCTTTTCATGAGAGATGTTTTCCTCCAAGACGGCCATCATACCTGGAGAGGGCTCCACGGCTGTAACCTGGGAGACTGATTTAGAAAGGGGAAAAGCCAAGGTCCCCGGTCCTGCGCCGATGTCGAGCACACGGGAATTCGGGGTGAGTGTGAGCCCCGAAAGGGTCTTGTGGATATAGCTTTCCCCCAGTTGCTGAATCGTGTTCCAGTAATGCCTTGCGTGCTTTTGGTTGTCCCATAGGGTAGCGCAATCCGGCGCAATTCCGTGGCGTCTTGCCATCATCGCCTTCCAGATTTCGCTCCAGTCCGTTTGCGCCGAGGGGAGGAAGAAGTGCTGTAAAGGCAGTGAATCTGGTTCGCAGCTTGTAAGCATTTCCAGTTCCTTTCCCAACAAAAAAACCGCGAAGACCCGCCGGATTTCGCTCCGGCTGAACCTTCGTGGTTTTGTTTGATAACCCTAAGCGCTCTTATGCCCGCAATTTCGTATTGCGTTTTTTTCTTCTTAACGCCCCTGTGAGCGGCTGTCACACAAAACAAGGGGGGAGATCTGTGCAATCTCCGTTTCGATCTCTCATCCCAGATGGGAGCGCAGGGAGCACTGCCTTCATCAGGGCTGTAAACACAGGATGCTTGATAGCCCCAACTCTTTCTATGCTCTCTGCATACCCTACGATCTCTCCTTCATGAAGGACCGCAAGGCTGTCGGCCATCCTCAGGATGACCCGAATGTCATGGGAAATGAAAAGATAGGAAGTTCCCAGTTCGTGGCGAAGTCCCGCCAGAAGGTCAAGGATTCTGGTCTGGACGATCATATCCAGGCTGCTCACCGCCTCATCCAGGATAATCACTTTGGGTTTCAGAGCAATCGCCCGCGCAATGCACACCCTCTGCAACTGGCCGCCGCTGAATTGATGGGGCAGCTTTTCCGCGTCCGACGCCTTGAGCCCGACCATTTCCAGTAGTCGGCTCACCCAGCTTCTCAGTCCCGACGGTGTCACCGATTCGAAATTGCGTATAGGCTCAGCCACCACCTGCCCTGCAGTCATCCTGGGATTCACGGATCCGAGTGAATTCTGAAAGACAACCTGAAGGTCTCTTCGCGCCAGAGCACTTTCTCTGCGGCCTAGGCCGGCCAACTCACGTCCCTGAAACAGGACCTGTCCTGAGTCCGTAGGTTCCAGGCCCAGAGCGATTCTGCTCAGCGTGCTTTTCCCTGAGCCGCTCCGACCCAGAAGTCCCAGGCATGCCCCCTCACCGAGGGTTAGGCTCACTTTCTTGAGAACTTGGACCCGGTCCCGGTTTCCAAACCAGCCTCCGCGGCGGTAGGATTTGTCTATGGCTCTCAGTTCGAGAAGATTCATCTCTGGCGCGCCCCCTCTCTCAGATCCGGAATATCGGCAAATACCCCATAGAGACCGAAATGGGCTTTCAGAAGCATTTTTGTGAAGGGATGGAGCGGCTCTGAAAAAATCTGTGTCACCGAGCCGGTTTCGACAATTTCACCTTCCTCCATGACCGCGACTGCGTCTGCCAGGCGAGCAACGACGCCAAGATCATGAGTGACCAGCAGAATCCCCATCTCATGTCTATCTCGCAAGGTCCTCAGAAGGTCCAGGACCCTAGCCTGGGACATGACATCCAGATCGGTCGTTGGCTCGTCGGCAATTAGAAGAGGCGCCCGCAAAGAGAGAGCCAAAGCAATCATCACGCGCTGGAGCATGCCGCCGCTCATCTGGAAAGGGTAGAGCCCGAGGATTTCATGCGGATTCGGAAAGCCCACCTCCGTGAGCGACTCCTCGGCCTGCCGCATGACTCGATCGGAATCCCCAAGACCGTGGGAGGACAAGGTCTCGATAAAGTGGCTCCGGATCGTCGCAATAGGATCAAAGCAACTCATGGGGTTCTGAAGAATCATGGCGGCTCCTCGCCCGCGATGGGACCTTAGATCAGCAGCGGTCAACTGACTGATCGATGTGCCATTCAGCCAGACTTCACCTCGAGTCCGTCTCAACCCTGCCGGCAGGAGATTGAGAAGAGAAAGACAAGTAATCGATTTCCCGCATCCGCTCTGCCCGATCAGCCCTAGAACCTCCCCTTTCCCAACGGCAAAACTCACCCCTTTCACCAAGGGATCAAGAGCTTCCCCTTTCTCCAGGGCAATATGCAGGTCTTTTACGGTCAGGACGGGAGTGCAAGTCATGAATCAGTTTCCCTCTGCCCGGATGCTGGGGTCCAGCATATCCCTCAGCGCGTCGCCGGGGATGTTGAATGCCATCACGGTCAGGAAAATCATGAGCCCCGGAAACATGATGAGATGGGGCTTGGTCCAAATGAACTGTCGGGCGTCATTGATCATGACTCCCCATTCAGGCGTTGGCGGTTGCACTCCGAGGCCCAGGAACGAAAGGCCCGAGACATGAAGAATCATGTGGCCCATATCCAGGGTGGCCAAAATCACCAGCTGAGCCGCCACCGGGGGCAGAAGATGCCGGAGCACGATCTTCAGAGGAGGCGTGCCCGCCACACGGGCAGCCAGCACGTACTCCCGGTTTTTCAGGCTCAGGATCAACCCCCGTATGATCCGCGCGTACCAGGCCCAGTGGGTCAGCACGATGGCCAGAATGACGTTGGTCAAGCCCGTGCCCAGGACTCCCACCATGAACATGGCCAGAATAAACGTGGGAAAAGTTAGGAACACATCGCAAAAACGCATCAGCAGCGAGTCGATCCACCCTCCCCAGTATCCCGCCGCCGTGCCCACAGTGAAACTCAGCACAAGGATCGAAAGAACGATGGCCAAGACCGTGCCGATGGAAACCCGTGCGCCGTACATCAACCGCGAGAGAATGTCTCTACCCAGGTGATCGGTGCCGAGAGGATGCTTGAGGCTGGGATCAAGGAGCTTTCTCTCCAGATCGACTTCTGCCGGATCGTGGTGTGCAAGCCATGGAGCAAGGATCGCTACGGAAAGGATGAGCCCCAGGACTGCAAGGCTAAAGACCACCAGTTTGCGTTTTAGGAGAAGCCGGTGATTCATCACGATCCATTTTCTCCTTGCATTCGGATGCGGGGATCTAGCCATGCGTAAACAATGTCCACAAAAAGATTGCAGAGCACAAAAATAACGGTCATGAGCAAAATAAAGCACTGCATGACCGGAAAGTCCCTGTTGTAGATCGCTGTCACCGCATAGCGGCCTATTCCCGGCCAGGCAAAGAGGGTTTCCACCACGACCGCTCCGCCCAGTAGCTCGCCCACATGCATTCCCATGGCGGTGACTACTGGGACCAGCGCATTCTTGAGAACATGGCGGCCAATGACCCACCGTTCCAAGACACCCCTCGCACGGGCATAGACGACCATCCGGTGCCCCATTTGTTCAAGCATGCTCGCCCGGATGAGGCGCGTATTGATGCACATGGACATTAGCGCCAGCGCAAAAGAAGGCATGATCACAGAGGCCGCACCCTCTTTTCCCATGGAGGGCAGCCATCCGAATTTCACTGAAAAGAAGTAGATGAGGAGGAACCCCAACCAGAAACTCGGCATGGAGACGCCCAGGAAAGAGATGGCACGTGTCACCTGATCGATCCACCGCTCACGGTAAAGGGATGAGAGAATCCCAAGGGGAAAGCTGAGCAGGAGGGTGAGGAGCAAGGAAACCCCCGCCAGGGTGAGGGTATTCGGCAGGTAGTAAAGAAGTTCATCCAACACCGGTCTCCGCGTAACATAGGAAGTTCCGAAATCCATGGCCAAGGCTTTGGAAAACCAGTTGAAGTACTGAACAGGAATAGAGAGGTTGAGCCCCAGGTGCTCACGAGCCTCCGCCAGAGCCTGGTCCGTAGGCGGGATCTGAGAAAGACGAAGGTAGGCCATGGCCGGGTCTCCTTCTCCTACGCGCAGGATCAGAAAGACCACGATCGAGACAGCCAGCAAAATGGGCGGGAGAATCAAAACCCTCTTGAAAACGAATCTTGCCACGGTCGCCTTCCTGTCTCCTTATCGTTTCTCCATGCCCTCAAAGGGAATTTCGTATCGCGTCCAGCCGAAGTTCACATTCTGGAGGTTTCCACGGTGAACGATCACATTGGTGATAAAGCTCAGGGGCAGGTACACGGCCTGCTCATGCAGAGTAGTGAGAAGATATCGGTACAGGTCCTTCCTTCGGTTTTCATCCACGCTCCCCAGGACTTCATCGATCTTGGCATCAATTTCAGACTTCATAGGCAAACCCGCTTGGGCCTGGTAGTCCGCATGGGATGGCGCTCTCATGGAACTCATGACCGCATGCGGGTCGTAGGGAGCCCCCCATGTGTCGTTGAATATGAGGCCAAACTCCCCGGTTGTCTGACGCTTTAGGAGAGTATCCCTCTCCTCGCCCACAAGATTCACTCGCATACCCACTTTGTTCATCTCGGATTGAAAGGCCTCTGCAATCGACTTCTCCAACGCATCGTTGCCCACGAAGCACAAGTCCAGGGCTAATTCCATGCCCGTCTTGACCCGAGCCACTCTGCCTGCGGGCCGCTTCCAGCCTGCCTCATCCAGGATGCTTTCCGCCTGCTGAGTGCTGTAAGCATGGGGCTTGAGCCCCACATCGCAGAAGGGCATCTCAGCCGAAAACAGGGTGTCCGCCCTCTTCTCCGTGTTCATGAAAATGCCTCTGATCATCGCCTCCTTGTTGAACGCATGCTGGATTGCCCGGCGCACGGCAAGCTCCTTGGTGGGACCTCGGTTCGAATTGACGGCCAGAGCACGGGTTGCGAGGGGCTGTGAGACTCGGGTCTCGTACTTTCCGGAGTCCGAAAATCGCTTGAAAGTGTCCACGCCGATCTGTCCACCCGGTCCGAAGATCAGGTCGACTAGCCCGGTCTCGAAGGCAATGGCCCGGCCGTTCGGATCCGGGATCACCTTGACCACAATTCTTTCCTCCTTGGGTCTAGGCCCCCAGTACCGATCGTTGCGAACAAACACGTCATATTCTGCCAGCTTGCTCTCTGAAAACAGCCATGGGCCCGTGCCCACAGGCTTCCGGATACCCTCCGCGGTGTTTCCGCCCTCCGGAAAGGCCGAAGGGGACAGGAACCGAAAGGGCCTGATAAGGGTGAGGTCCTGCAATGTTGGATAATACGAATTCTTCAACACCAGCTTAAACGTGCGATCATCCAGGGCAAAGGTCTCATGGATCTCTCTGGCAATGTTGAGCCACTCGTGCCGCTTTGCGTTGGCCATGATGGCATCGAAATTCTTTTTCACCGCTTGTGCGCTAAAAGGTGTTCCATCGGAGAAGAGCACGCCCTGCCTGAGCTTGAACACGTATTCCTTTCCATCCTTGGAGATATCCCAACTTTCCGCCAGCCAAGGCATGATCCGCCCCCCTTCCCCGTAGCGAACCAAAGGCTCATAGATCATGGCTTGGGCAAACATCTGATTGGGGGAATAGAGATGGGGGTTGAGGGGGCCCACATTGCTAGGCCACGAATAGAATAAGGTCTTCGTGTCAGCCAGGCACGGAGCAACCCAAATGAGCAGAAAACCGAGGACCGTCACCAACCCAAAGAGACAACAACCCGGGTGAAACTGTCTTCCAGCCATGCTGAACTCCTCCTTGATCCTGTTACAAAATGTCCTCATCCACTGGTCAAAAAAAAGCCACGAAAGCTCAACACTCCAATGCGGCGTTGAAAAGCCTTCGTGGCTCTGATTCGTATTTGATTAAATTGCGATTATAAACTGAACCGTCTTCGGACGGCCGTTGACTTTGTCTGCTGTTTTCTAATACAGGAGCGCAGAAGATGTCAACCGAAAATCTATCTCCTCAAACTCCTACCTCCCTGTTTCGGATAATGGGATACTGGCTTTATCGCCTGGACCACCCCCACAAACACGGCGAGTAGTTCTCATTGGAAAAGGCTTTTTGGGTCGAGGTCGGATCAGAATATTTTTCTGATCTCCTCCTGCAGTTGCAGCCTCGTTTCCGACCTCGCGCGAAGCCATTGAGGATCCGCATTCAGATTGGGCACGATAGCAGAACCTGAGATCCCTTTCTTCTGGAAGCTCTCCAGCAGAGTCTTTCGCCGGATTTCCTTTTGCTTCTCACCTTTCTTCTCAAAGTCAGCTAAGACTTTCCTGACCCCAGACGATGCGGATCCAGCTACGTATTCCAACATCTTCAAAAGCTCTTGGCTGTTTTCCTCCAGTTCCAGTCGTGTGACAAGCTCTTCCTTGAGAACCTGATCGACCAGATCTTTGTCTTTTGCTTGGAGCGCAGTCACCTCAACTTGAAATCTCTGGGAATCCAAGATGCCGTCTATAGTTTTCTGAACAAGGCCTTTTATCTTCCCTTCCAGTTCCTGGCGTTTAAAGCCCTGCCTCTCTTCTTCCGTCACGGAGAACTTCTTTGCCTTCTCCATGATAATATCGAGTGTGCTCTTGATTTCAGCCATGACGCTGTACCTCGCGTGCCTGTTGCGTGTTGCTTGTTGCTCGTTGTAGGTTGTCAGTTGTCAGCAGTCAGTGGTCTGTTGCAGAAGATCTTCTCAAAATCCATCACGAAAGCACCTCACCCCCCTCTTCTTTCGTGTTTTCGTACCCCACCAAATTAGCGGCGGGCAAGCTTCGTGTTTTCGTGATAAGAGGTTCCTTTCTGTATTTTCTCTTCTATTATTTTAGGCATTTTTGGCATTTTTGCGCATTTTAGGCATTTGCCTCTCCCAGCTCTTCCATCACTGCGTCATGAAACACGGGTCTGAACTGTTTGATTTTATCGTTGTCTCTTCTTGGATGCACTCTGTTCGTGAGCAGTATCGCAATCACATCTTTTTTAAGGTCCATCCAGATGGACGTTCCTGTGAAACCGGTATGCCCCACGCTATCCCTTGAAAAATACTTTCCTGCACTGCTTCCTTCCAACGCCCTTGTGTCCCATCCGAGCGCCCAATCACTCCCTTTGACGATGTCCTGCCTTCTGAAGAACTCCCTCACAGTCTCCGGCTTGAAGAAGTCTTTCCTTTTCCCCAAGTAGTGCCCTCTCAACATGTTGGCGATCACGTAGACCTCTTCAGCGCTGCTGAATAGGCCTGCGTGCCCTGAGTACCCGCCAAGCGTCCACGCATTGTCATCGTGCACTTCCCCTTGCAGCACCCTCTTTCGCCACCGACAATCCTCCGTGGCCGCAAATTCCTCCTTTGCCAACCCTAACACAATTCTCCCCTCCCCTGCCCTTTCATGCTCACTCCCCCCTTTTCTCTCATCCTCCCCTCCCCTTGTGGGAGGGGACAAAGGGGAGGGGGAAAAGAGCGTTCTTTTCAACCCCAGCGGCCCGTAGAAGCGCTCTTGCACAAACCCCGGCAAGGTCTCCCCTGTCTTCTCCTCAATCACCCATTCCAGAAGCATGAATCCGAGGTCGCTGTAGATATTCCCCTTCGCCGGCTCATAAGCAAACGGCTCCTCGATGATCAACTGCCGCAAGATTCTCTTGCGGTCTTTCAGTGGATGATCACGAAGCTTCTCATAAAACGGCTTCCAATCCGCCAGTCCCGCAGAGTGAGTCAGAAGCAGCCGCAGTGTGAGGTCTCTTTTGTCCCCGAGCGCTGCCTTGGGAAGTACTTCCGCCAGAGATTGATCCGGGTTGAGCTTTTCTCCATCGACCAGCTTCATGATTGCCGGCGTTGTAGCAAGCACCTTGGTAAGTGAAGCGAGATCGAAGATAGTATCTCTTGCCATTGAGACGCGCTCGGGCAGCAGCGAACGATGTCCGACATGCTCAGCGAAAACGATCTCCCCTCCCTGCGCGACCAGCGCCACCGCGCCCGGAAAAACTTTCTCTTCTAGTCCTCTCTGGAGGACTTCTCTCATTTCTTGCTTCCCTTTCATCTTATCAAACTCACCTTGAGATTTAGCTCGCCACATCAAAACTCACAGCGCGAAAATCTCATATCATTTGGGTTCCTTGTGTAGGCTGATGGCAAATATCACTCAATTGGATACTATAAGCAAGAATTGCTTTTCAGTTGACATTTGGTATAATAAAAGTATATTTATTATACAATTATGCAATTCGAATACGACATTAACAAGAATGGATTGAACAAGCGAAAGCACGGGATCGATTTTGTTGAAGCCCAAGCTCTGTGGAAAGACCCTGACCGAATAGAAATCCCGGCGAGAACTGTTGATGAACCTAGATATTTGCTCGTCGGTAAAATAGGTGACGATCATTGGTCTGCAATTATCACGTATCGCGACGAAAAGATCCGCATCATCTCTGTCCGGCGATCTAGGAGAGAGGAGGTCGAGATTTATGAAGGCTAAAGAATTAGATAAGAGATTTGACGAGGGAGAGGATATTTCAAAATTTCTTGATTTGTCTCAAGCCAAAAGACCCGGCCGAGAACAAAGACGGGTTAATGTTGATTTTCCGGCCTGGATGATCGAGCGTTTGGACAAAGAGGCAAGGCGTCTTGGAGTGACTCGCCAATCCATCATCAAAGTCTGGATTGCGGATAGACTGCAGAAGGACGTGGCATGAACGTGATCAATCACCCTCTCGCTCAGCCAAAACACGCCTTTCCGTTTCCCTCCCGTTCGTGGATGTGATCGGGGTCACAACAATTGACACAAGACAACGGATCCCCTATCAAGTGTTGAGCGACCCCTTATTTGAGGAGGCAAGACTCAGAAGACTCAGGAGCGTTTATTATGTGGTTTATCAATAATTCATCCGGCATCATTCCGATCATTCTCTTAATCTTAGGCGCTATTATCGCGGTTTTCATCTTGTTGCGGATCATCTCATGCTGAATCATGAGGGCCTAAGATGAAAACCCTGAAGACCACTCTAATTGTTGTCATCGCCCTGTGCATCGGCGGTGCGGGGACTTACATCGCCCTCCCATTCCTCAAGTCACTGAGGGCAGTGTTTGAATGGGAACGGGTTGAAAAACAAACCCTGACCATCCTGCAAAGCGAGGCTATGGCGTTCCTGGTCACCGATCGAATTGCCTCCCAGATCGTCGTATCCGTTTCTGAAAGCAATATTCTCCTTGGCCAGCGCGAGGGCTACCTTATCGGAACGGCAAAACTGTACTACGGTATCGATATGAAAGAACTGACCAGGGACTCGATCAAATTACGGGATAATGCGATCATGGTCGTTCTCCCACCTGCAAAAGAACTTGATTTCGCAGTCGATCTGGAATCGCTGCAATTCATTTCAAAGATGTCGGGGACTGTGGCTTTAGTCGATTGGCTTAAGGGAAAAGACATGTACGCGGAACTGCGCGCTCAGTTCAAACCCAAGGCCATAGAGTTCATGAAACAAAATGGCATGATCCCTGATCGGCAAAGAATCCTCGGCCGGCTCAACAGCATGTCGTTTCTTCTGACGGAAAACATAGGTTTGAAGTTTGCGTTTGAATGAGTTTTGAAGATTCGATGCACCCATTGAGAAACAAGAAGGCAAGCATTGCCTGCAGTCGCGACGCGACCCCCACTACTGAAGCTGTAAGGTCAAACCCTTCCTGCCGGCTTAACCTCTAAGAATGTCTTTGGCTTTGGAATGAGAATTGTTAATGGACTTGTGGTTCATGATGAGGGAGTAGATTTCCCTGGCCTTGTCGTAGTTGTCCGTCTTCGCATAAACATAGAGGAGTGCCAGATTAACCTCCGTGCTGAATTCGTCGACATGGTTGTTGCACGCTGAGACAGGTTCCAGGAGATTCCTGGCCGCGGCATAGTCATTTCGGGCAAGATAAAGACTGGCTTCGACGTAATCGACCCTTTCGATGTTGAAGGGCACAAACAGAATGACTTGGTCTTTCCAATTCGGAGTCTTCACATAGGTCTCGATCCAGTTGATGCCCTCTGTCGCCCTCTCAGGAGGCAGCTTCCCCGCAGCCCGCAAGACGTATTCGATAAAAGTGAAATTTTTCGGATATCGCGCGCGAAGGCTCCTGGCCAGTTCCACACCTTCATCAACCTTATCTTCAAACTGAATGTAGGCGTAGGCGAGAAAAACCTTGGCCGCTCCTTCCGAATACTTGCCATGGGTCATGGCCTTGGTGACATACTCGAGCCCTTTCTCGCTGTTCCCGCTGAACCCGATCAGCCAGGCGAGAATCCTGATGGCGCCCGTAAGCTTTGAACAGTAGTATTCAAACATGCCAAGACCGAGGTAGGCATCATTGTTTGTGGGATCGATCTGCAAGGACTTTTCCAACGCCGCGACGGCGCTCTTGCCTTTGCTGTAGGAATCCAAATACTCTTTGTCCTGGAGATGAACCATGCCCTCTGTTCCCAAGACCATTCCGCGCAGGAAATAGATCGTGGCATCTTGAACGGGGTATTCATCGCAGACTTTCTTGGCATCGGCTGCTGCACTTGAGAATTTTCTTTTATAGATCTCGTACTTCTCGTCGGCCGGAAAATCCCAGTACGAACGCAGGATGTACATGTAAATTGTGGAAAGAAGAAAACGGGGAAAGGGCTCTTTAGGATGAAGACTGATTAGCTCGTGAGCTTTGGCTATGGCCTTTTCATACTCGCTGTTCAGAGTTTCATGAGAGATTCGCGTAACCAATTCCTGGACATACCGATCCCCCTCAAAATTTGCGGCAAACGCATTTTGAGTCAGGGCAAGAAAAAAGAATATGGCCAGGAATGCCTTTCTCACTGCTTAAGATCCTTTTGCCAGAGACTGAACTGACTTTTATGGTATTGCTCTCTCACCCATGCCTGTGAGCGCTGAAAGCAAGGTGAGACCTCGAAGGGAATACACAAGGCTGCCATGAATCTTAGCCCCTTAATGTGGATGGAAGATGAGAATGCAACTCCCGGACCAAATGGACTTGATACGCGCAGGCGCTCAGGTCCATGGCGAGCCCAATCAATTCTAACTGCGCTCGAAGAGTAGATCAGCCTCCAGGTTCTTGGATGGACGTTGAACGCCTGTCGAAAAAGCCATTTGATTTCATAGGATTGGATCCCCCCTTCCACATCTCCTCTGTTCCACCTGCTATTGACCAGGATTTTTTCGTTGGTTGGAGCTTTTCCTCGCCTGCCGCCAATACTTCGGCTGCTGACGCTGATGCAGATCCACCGGGTTTCTTCCAATCTGATCTTGACGAAAAGAGGCTCGAACATGCCGAATTTCGTCACGTCAGCCGGCCATAGCAACCGGCGTACGAATGCTTTCCCCGGGTAACATGTTCAAGGTCGTGTGGCTGCACAATAAGCCGGTTCCCCGCACGACCGATGGATGCAGGGGCTCATTGAAAAAGAATGTGCATCGACAAGTGTTGACAAAACACAGGACCTTTGCCATGAAAAAGGACAGGAAACTCTTTCCTGTTTACGGTGTATGGAGTGTGGCGCATGAGAATGGAACTGATTAAGAACAAAGAACATCTGCTCATGGGTATGGTGGCGTTATTGGCGATTCTGTTTACACTAACCTTGCCCTCTTACTCACAGGTTCGGAAAGCAGATAGAGCCATTGATGAAAAGGTGAAGACCTTCCTTGATAAAATGCGGAACCGGTGGCGCGATCTTAACGTTCCTGAGGCGGACGGCAAGATTCTTTATGACATCATCCTGCAGAATCAATACAAGCGGGCTCTGGAAGTGGGGACTTCGACAGGACATTCAGCCGTCTGGATGGCATGGGCCCTGAGCAGAACCGGCGGAAAGCTGATTACCATTGAAATTGATGAGGACCGATACAGGCAGGCGTTGGCCAACTTCAAGGAGGCAGGTCTGAGCGACTATATCGAGGCGCGGAACGCCGATGCCCATCAATTGGTGAAAGATCTCCCAGGGCCTTTTGACTTCGTTTTCATCGATGCGGATAAGGATTGGTACATCCATTACGCAAAAGCCTTGATCCCGAAGATTGAACCAGGAGGATGCATCACAGCCCATAACGTCGGAGAACGTGTCCCTGCGCTTCGAGGAGGATATATAAGCGACACGGATCGATACTACCAGTACATGAAAGACCTGCCTGAATTTGAAACCCGCGTTCATCCTGAAAGTCAAGCGGGGATTGCCATGAGCTACAAAAAAAGGATAAGGTAGGGTGCGCGGGAGGTCACTGCGAAAATTGAAATGTTGGGGGTAGAAGATTATGGGGACTTGCACCAAAGAACGCATCATGAGGCCTTTTACCGTAGCTGCCCTGCTTTTCTCCTTGCTCTTTCTCTTTGCCTTTGGAGAGTGCTTCGCGCAGGGGGAAGCACTCGCAGCAAAAAGCGCCTTCACCTTTCAGAGCGTTGTGCAGGAGGCAAAGAAGCTGTCTGAGAAACCCTACAAAAGCCAGAAGGGAGAAGTTCCTGACCCCCTTCTGGCCATCAACTACGATCAGTGGCGCGACATCCGGTTCAAACCCGACAAGTCCTTCTGGCGCAAAGAAGGACTCCCATTCACGCTTCAGTTCTTTCACCCGGGACTCTTCTATGATCGCACGGTAACTCTCTATACGATCACCCCCAAGGGGGAGGTGCGGCCGATCCCTTTTTCAAAGGATCTCTTCACGTATCGCAGGGAAGAGGTGGAGCCCCTTGTCCCTGATAATCTCGGTTTTGCTGGGTTCCGTATCCATCACCCGATCAACAAGCCTGATTATTACGATGAAGTAGCGGTATTCTTGGGAGCGAGCTACTTTCGGGCCATTGGGCGGCGCATGAATTATGGTCTTTCGGCCAGGGGCCTAGCCGTCGACACCGTGCTTCCTTCAGGGGAGGAGTTCCCCTATTTCAGAAAATTCTGGATCCATGAGCCGCAACCCGATGCCGAGGAAATCAGCCTTTACGCCCTTCTGGACAGCCCGAGCGTTGCAGGGGCCTATCACTTCGTCATCCGTCCCGGGAAAGAAACCGTCGTCGATGTCGACCTCACGCTGTTTCTCCGCAAACCGGTGGCGAAGCTCGGCATCGCCCCCATGACCAGCATGTTCCAGTACGGTGAAAACTCCTACGCCAGAGTCATGGATGATTTCCGACCTGAGATCCATGACTCCGATGGTCTCATGATTGCCACTGCCACAGGGGAGTGGATCTGGCGTCCCTTGGTCAATCCCAATATCCTGCTCGTCAACTCCTTTCAGGTTAATAATCCGGCAGGGTTCGGCTTGGTTCAGAGGGATCTGGACTTTGACCATTACCAGGACCTTGAGAGCAATTTTGAAAACCGCCCCAGCCTCTGGATCAGTCCCGTGGGCAACTGGGGAGAAGGACGGGTGGAGCTGATCCAGATCCCGACGGCGAAGGAATTTTACGACAACATGGTTGCCTTTTTTGTGCCTGCTAAACTCCCTGAAAAGGGGGAGCCGCTCTCCTTCGCCTACCAGATGATCTGGCATTACTCCATGGACAGCCTGCGACCTCCAGCCGGAAGAGTGGTCGCCACCAGGATCGCCAGGACCAAGGTGGAGGGAGCCAGGAAATTCGTGGTTGACTTTGCCGGCACCCAGCTCGACTCTCTTCCAGCGGACAAGCCTGCTGAAGGTGTCGTGACGGTCGGCTCGGGAGCGAAGTTCATGGAACAACAGGTTTACAAGAACAGGTTCACCGGCGGTTGGCGCCTCGTCTTTCAGATCCTGCTGGATGAGGCTCTTTCTACAGACAAAGATCTCCCAAAAATAAAGGACCCCGTGGAGCTACGAGCCTTTCTCAAACTGGGAGATAACGTCCTCACGGAGACGTGGAGCTACGCTTACGAGCCTTAACTCTCATGAAACACTCCACCGAAGAGCATGCTTTGCATGAAATGGAAAGGAGAATAATCTCTTGAGTAACTTTGTTCTAGAGACTTTGGTGATTTTCGTCTTGATCGCCGCCAACGGCCTTCTTGCCATGTCCGAAATCGCCATTATTGCAGCACGAAAAGCTCGTTTACAACAGTCGGCAAATTCTGGGGATGCCGGTGCCCGCGCCGCGCTCGAATTGGCGACTCACCCGAACCGCTTTCTCGCAACCGGGCAGATCGGGATCACCCTTGTCGGCATCCTGGCAGGGGCTTTCGGAGGTGCCACCTTGGCCCACGATATCGAGGGGCTTGCCCTCGGGGTGCCTGCGCTTGCGCCCTACGGGGGAATCATCGGCGTGGGCGTTGTCGTGGTCGGGATCACGTTTTTCTCCCTCGTCCTCGGTGAACTCGCACCCAAGCGAATCGCTTTGGTCCACGCGGAACGAATCGCCTCCACGGTGGCTGCTCCGATGCGTTTTCTGTCTTTCCTTGCTTTTCCTCTTGTGCGGCTGCTCGGTGTATCCACGGACCTAGTGCTAAGGATATTCAAGGTCAAGCCCTCATTGGAACCTCACGTCAGCCCTGAAGAGATTAGAATCCTCGTCGAACAAGGCACTGCACTGGGTGTTTTCGAGGAATCAGAGCAGGATATGATTGAAGGCGTTCTGCGATTGAACGAGCGGCCTATCGGCGCCTTCATGACGCCGCGGACCCAGATCGTGCGGATCGATGTGGGAGATTCCTCGGAAATCCTTCGCGCTAAGATTGTGAACAGCCGGCATTCGCGCTTTCCGGTCATTCAAGGAAACTTCGACAACGTCCTGGGAATTGTCTCGGCAAAAAATATTCTCAAGCAGTCTCTTGGCGGCCAACCCACCAACATTAGACTCGCTTTGGGGCCTCCCCTCTTTGTTCCCGAGACCGCCTCTGCTCTAAGAGCGCTTGAGCTGTTCAAAAGAGAAGGCACTCACTTTGCGCTCGTCACCGATGAATATGGCGGCATCCAGGGCCTGGTCACGGACAGGGACATTCTGGAAGCCATCGTCGGGGAACTCCCTTCCAGGGATGAGCCCCATGAACCGGAGGTGACCGTCCGTGAAGACGGCTCATGGCTTGTGGACGGGCTGTTAAACATCGACAGGCTCAAAGAAATACTCGAAATGGACACGCTGCCCGATGAGGAATCCGGGCGCTACCACACCGTGAGCGGTTTCATGATGACCCAGCTTGGAGGCATTCCTGCCGTGGGACAACACTTTGAATGGAAAAATTTTCGTTTTGAAGTGATGGATATGGACGGCCGCCGTGTGGACAAGGTGTTGATTGCCAGAGTCTAGGATTCTAAGGACAAAGAGAATTGGTTTTATGGCCCATAAAATCGTAGTTCGAAATGCCCGTGAACAAGACATCGATATGCTCGTTCGCTTCAATATCGCCATGGCGCGAGAGACTGAAGACAAGATTCTGTCGCCCGTCAAGGTGAGAGCGGGGATGAGGGCGGTCATCAGGCACCCTGATCATGGCTTTTATTTGGTCGCAGAGCTGGAAGGACAGATCGCCGGCTCCTTGCTGGTGACCAGAGAATGGAGTGACTGGCGGGACGGTGTTTTCTGGTGGATCCAGAGTGTCTACGTCCCCCCCGAGTTTCGGAAACGCGGAATCTATCGAGCCCTGTATGATGCCGTAAAGGCCCTCGCCAAAAGCAGCTCGGAAGTGTGCGGATTTCGTCTTTATGTGGAAAGAAATAATCGGGCTGCCCGCTCTGTCTACTCAAAGCTCGGCATGAGCGAAACAGAGTACAGAATATATGAAGCGATTCTGTAAGACTAGACGCCGAGATAGAGGCACGCAAAGACCTTTGCCTCCTCACAATCCTGAAAGGGCTCTGATCTCTCGCATGGCCAGGACAAGAAATTCCTCCGGATGAGTCGCTACGCCCCAGTAAAGCGGTTTACCGAACTTGATCTCCACACGTTTCCTCATGCTCTCAACGGAATAGCGGATTCCCACAGGAATAAAAGGAACCTCGATCTGAGAATGAATCAGGCGAATAAGCCCGACATGGCCTGAGCCCATGCAGTTCCGATAGTAGGTCCCCTCTGGGAAAACCACCAGTCCCGCTCCCTCTTTCAGGAGTTCCACGATGGTTCTGATCGAATCTCGGCTTGCAAGAGGCCGCCGGCGGTCTAGGGGTATGCCTCCGAGAGAGGTCATGAACCATTTTGAAAGAGGATTCAAGAAGAGTTCGTTCTTTGCGACATAATAGAGAGGCAGGGGAGATGCAAGGCCCAGAAGAGGGAGATCCTCCCATCGCTGGTGTTTCGGAAGAAGGATGAAGGCGCCTCTCTCGGGCAAGTTTTCCTGCCCTACCGCCCGGACCTCAAAAAAAGGGGCCAGGAAAACCCTGGCCGCCGCTTTGATGATCAAACAAACAAGCGAGTTTATCTTATTAACCGAGGCTCGCTCCAACCCTTTCCTCGTGATCCTTACTCCACCGTGACGCTCTTTGCAAGATTCCGGGGCTTGTCAATGTCCCTGTTCAGAAACCTGGCACAGTGGTAAGCCAGAAGCTGACAGGGAACAACCGTCAGAATCGGGTAAAGGTACTCCAGCGTCGCCGGGACTTCAATCACCTCATCGGCCATCTCCTTGACCTTCTCGTCGCCTTCTGTGGCAATCGCGATCACAGGCCCTCTGCGGCTCTTGATCTCCTGAATGTTGCTGATCATTTTTTCGTACATGGAATCTTTCGGGACAACAGCCACCGTGGGCATATCGGGATTGATGAGTGCGATGGGCCCATGCTTCATTTCTCCGGCAGCGTAACCCTCTGCATGAATATAAGAGATTTCCTTCAGCTTCAAGGCTCCTTCCAGGGCAATGGGATACTGATACTTTCTCCCCAGGAAAAGCCAGTTGCTGCACTTGAAGTATTTATCCGCAATCGCCTGGATGTGGTTGTCCTGGTAGAGAACTTTTCTGACCTGATCGGGCAGAGCGCTCAGGGCGTGAATCGCCTCCACTCCCTCGGTGAGGGACAGTTTCTGATGCCGGCCCAGGAGAACAGCCAGAAGGGTGAGAATCGTGAGCTGGCTGATGAAGATCTTTGTGGAGGCCACTCCGATCTCCGGGCCTGCATGGTTGTAAACCCCTGCCTCTGTCTCCCTTGAAATCGAGCTTCCCACGACATTCACAATACCCAGGAGTCGGGCCCCTTTGCGCCGAGCCTCCCGGATCGCTGCAAGGGTGTCCGCTGTCTCACCCGACTGGCTGATGGCAATGATGAAGGTGTTGGGCGGGAAATTCAGTTTCCTGTACCGAAACTCCGAGGCGATCTCCACCTGCACATCGATCTCCGTCAGCCGCTCGAAAACGTATCGACCCACGCAGCCGGCGTGAAAAGAAGTGCCGCAGGCCACAATGACGATGTGCCGTGATTCCTTGAGCTGCTCCCACACCGGCATAATGCCACCCAGTTTGGGGACTCCCTCGCTCGGTTCAATCCTCCCCCTCATGGCGTTCATGATGGTTTCCGGCTGTTCAAAGATCTCTTTCAGCATGAAGTGAGGGAAACCGCTCAGTTCCGCGTCTTCGGGCTGCCATTCCACCGTCTCTGTGGCCCTGGTGATGGTCTTGGCCTGGGCGGTGGACAGAGTGAACCCGCCGCGTGTCAGCGTGGCCATCTCATTGTCGCTGAGGTGGACCACCTTGTTCGTGTATCGCACCATAGCCGACACATCGGATGCGGCAAAATGGCCATCCTCTCCTACTCCGATGATGAGCGGGCTTCCTCTTCTCGCCACCACGATCTGGCCTGGAGAATGTCTGTGGATAACGGCAATCCCGAAGGTGCCATCCACCTGGGACATGGTTTTTCTCACGGCCTCACCGAGGTTTCCGTCGTAGTGGAGGGCAATCAGATGGGCGAGAACCTCTGTATCCGTCTCAGACCGGAAGGAGATCCCTGATTTTTCCAGTTTCTTCTTGAGACTGTAGAAGTTCTCGATAATGCCGTTGTGAATCACGAAGACGTTTTCGGCTTGATCCCTGTGAGGGTGGGCATTCCTTTCGGTAGGTTCACCGTGGGTTGCCCATCTCGTGTGGCCGATGCCGGATGACCCTGGAATCGACAATTCACCGATCTTCCTCTCCAACTCCACGATTTTTCCCACGGACCTGAAAAAGGCGACGTTCTTGCCGTCCTGTATGGCAACTCCTGCAGAGTCATACCCGCGATATTCCAGACGCTTCAAGCCCTCCATAAGGATCGGCTTGGCTTCTCTTTCACCGACATAACAGACAATGCCACACATGGTTTCATCTCCTCAGCATAACCATGGAGAAAGAAATGGTGCACGGGACAAGGGCACACGCACAAATAGAATTAGAGAATTTTTGTGTGCCGTGTACCGTGGGCCTTCTTCAATGCGCCCAGTTTCACATAAGGATCTGTAAAGAAATAAACCATACCATTTATGATGATCTCCGTTCATGCTGAGGTATCGAAGCATGAGCGGATAATTCGCCCTTCGATACCTCAGGGCGAACGGTTGCAAGCAGGACTTGTTGATGCTATTTTTCTACAGGTCCTACGAGCAATAATGCCGGTCGATAATCAGTCTCGCAATATCCTTGGCACGCACGCCGATTCTCTCTCCGTGGGCCGTCATGACCGTAATGCACAGGCCTCCATCCCCATCCGAAGGAAGAACGTAAGCCGTCATCCATTCGTACTTGCAGTGGTCCGTCGCTCCATTGATCGTGCCCGTCTTGGCCCCCAGGTCCACATATCTGAGCTCCCTCTTCGTTTGCAGAGGCTGAAAGGCTCTCCTGGCGGTCCCCTCCACAACCGTCCCTTCCATGAGGACCATCATCCTGCTTGCCGTTTTCTTGTTGATCGGGTTTGCGAGCACAGAAGGAGCAGCCTGGTAAAGAACTTCGCCCGCATCGTTCGTGACGGTTTTGATCAGCCACGGCGCCATCATGGTTCCCCCGTTTGCGATCGATGCGGTGATCAGCCCCGCATGAAGAGGAGAAATGAGCGTCCTCTTGTTGAAGCCCGAGGCCACCTCGGCCAGGGCATAGTCATCCGTCGGCTTTATGAAACGGCTCGGCGCCACGAAAAAATCAAAGGGGATGGCGTGATTGAAGAGAAACCGATCCGCATACTCTGTGATCAACTCGCTCCCGAGGTAGTGGATGCCGATCTTGCCGAAGACGGGATTGATGGAGTCGGAGAAGGCCTCCCTGAGCGTCGTTTTGGTGCCGGGGTTCAGTCTCTTTCCCTTCTTTGCCTTGTCCTCCTTGAGCTGACTTTTGTAGAGCGTGTACTTCTGCCCTCTGAAAGCCAGAGGCGTTTCCGGGTTCATGCCGCGGGCTTCAACGGCCGCAGCGGCTGCGACGATTTTGAAGAGACTGGCTGCAGGAAAGTCTGCACGAAGACAAAGGTTTTCCCCCTTGCCCCCGTTCCCGTTGTTTTCATGGCTCGCCATGGCCAGAATCTGACCGTTGTCAGGCCGGATGACCACTGCGGCGGAATGCTGGGTCATGGAACGGTTTAGAAGATCCATGACAAACCTCTGGAGATCCCTATCAATGGATGTCTCCAGCGTGAACCGGCCTGCAGGGGTTTCAACGTGGTAAACCTCTGCGAAAGAGACGTTTGTCAGCTTGACCTCAGCGAGCAACCCGCGAAGGTTTTCTGTCGAGAACGCCTTCGGCTTTGGTTCCGCCGCGATCGTGTTGGCCGGAGACGGTCGCTGTCCTTCTTCAAAGACCGCAGATATCAAAGAGCCTGAGGGGAATGTCAGCCCAAGAACGAGAGCGCAAGCGGACAGCCAAGCCCCGAGCCATGTCCCCTTTGTCACGATGGCTCTTCTTCGGGCTCTTCGGTATGATCGTTTCTGATAATCCAGCCAGGTATACAGTTGATTGTCGCTCGGTGGGGGTGGTTTAGTGTAAGGTTTTGGATTCATTTATCTATTTGATTTTACTATCTGGTGAAGTATAATTAATATAAATTCAAAAGGCAAATAAAAACACTTAATATCACAAAATAGTCATAAATTTAGCTTGGGGATAGGCAAGGCCAGCCGACAAGGCGGGAAACCCTGATCCGGTTTCCCCTTGACGACCTCAAGGTGGGGTCCGATCAGGTCAACGCCTTTGAGTGAGAGTGAACTACAAAAAGAGAGGAGTGACGAAATGAAATATCGGATAGTATATGCCCGGAATATTGAGAAGACTCTCGAAGAGCAAGTGAATAAATTGATAAAGCAGGGCTGGAGGCCTCAGGGCGGTGTATTTGTAGTCGGCAGCCCAAATGGCTGGCATTATTGGCAAGCCATGATCAAAGAGTAGACCGACCCATCGTAATCAACATCGGTTAGCACTCGTTAACCTGAAGCTTCTGCTGATAGGGTGCGCGACCCGACAAGGCCGGTTTCCCTTAACCGGCTTTCCGCATGTCGTCAATAAGGGATCTTTGATCGTCGCTCAACATCATTTCTCTGTAGGCTTGATGACCTCGATTCCTCCCATGTAAGATTGAAGAACTCGCGGTATCAGGACGGTGCCGTCCTTCTGCTGGTAATTCTCCAGCACAGCCACTAGGGTCCGGCCCACCGCAAGACCTGATCCATTCAGGGTGTGGACCAGCTCGGTGCCGCCCGCACCCTTTCTCTTGAACCGGATAACGGCTCGCCTGGCCTGGAAATCCCCAAAGTTGCTGCACGAAGAAATCTCCCTGTAGAGTTCTTGCCCCGGAAGCCAGACCTCCAGATCATAGGTTTTGGCAGACGCAAAACCAAGGTCACCGGTACAGAGGGAAACCACGCGGTAAGGCAGTTCCAGGCGCTGCAGGATCATTTCCGCATTCTGTGTCAGCTTCTCCAGCTCCTGGTACGAGTCCTCGGGCTTGCAGAACTTGACCAGTTCCACTTTGTTAAATTGGTGCTGGCGGATCAGTCCTCTGGTGTCTTTCCCATAGGAACCCGCCTCTGACCTGAAGCACGGCGTGTAGGAGACATAGCAAATGGGAAGGGACTCTTCAGCCAGGACTTCCTCACGATGAATGTTGGTCACCGGAACCTCGGCGGTCGGGATCAGGTACAAGTCCCATCCTTCTATCTTGAAGAGGTCCTCTTTGAACTTGGGCAGCTGGCCTGTGCCGGTCATGCTCGCCGAATTGACCATAAACGGGGGCAGAACCTCTGTGTATCCGTGCTCCCGCGTGTGGATATCGAGCATGAAGGAGATCAGCGATCTTTCTAGCAATGCTCCAGCGCCCCGGTAAAGCGCAAATCTCGACCCGGCAAGCTTGGAAGCCGTCGCAAAGTCCAGGATGCCTAGCCTCTCTCCGATATCCCAGTGAGGAAGGGCGTCAAAATCCATCTCTCGGATGGCACCCCAGCTCCTGACCACAGGGTTGTCTTCGCTGGCTTCCCCCACGGGCACGGACTCATGAGGAATATTCGGAATGACCATGAGGAAAGGTTTCAGATCCTCATCAACCTGGGAAAGAGCCGCCTCCATCTCCTTGATCTCGACGGAGACTTTCTTCATTTCCCCTATGAGACCCGAGGCATCTTCCCGTTTCTTCTTCATCTGGGCAATCTCTTCGCTCACCTTGTTTCTCCGGTGGCGAAGGGTTTCAAGAACAGGAAGGATTTCGCGTCTTCGCCTGTCGATCGATTCAAAAACAGAGATATCCAAATCATTGCGCCGGTTCTTGAGCATCTGTTTGACCGCATCAAGATTGGCTCTGATGAACCGAAGATCCAGCATGAAGAACCCTCATGAAAAAACCTTAGAATCTATGGTGATAGACTCATATCACGAATGCGGCCCATGGGTCAAACTTTTTTGAAAAGCACATAGAAACTGGAGACGGAACATTTTGCTCGGTGAGTATTGAACACATCACGGTAAAGATATATGTTAGCCATAAGTTACTAACAATTTGGAATCCCTTTATGACCCCATCCGAAACCGGAAAGAAATCGAATGTCCTGTGGAACCTTTTCACTTCTGTCAAACTAACCCTGGGACTGCTTATTGCTCTTGCCATCACCGCCATATTAGGAACCGTGATCCCTCAGCAAGAGGGAGCCATGGAGCTTGCCGAGCGGCTAAGCCCCGGCTTGGTGAGCCTTCTGAGTTCTCTCCAGCTTTTCGACATGTATCATTCCATCTGGTTCAGGCTGATCATCGGAACCCTTGCGTTGAACCTCATCATTTGCTCTTTGGATCGTTTTCCCGCAGCGTTGAAACGATTTCAAGCCACACCGAAACTTGACCGGTCCAAGCCCTTCGACGATCTTCCTTCCCACAGGAATTTCAGCGCAGCGGGTAAGATCGACGAAGTGCTCACCCTGACTGTCGGAATTCTGAAAGCCAAATACAAACGAATCCATCAGAAAGAATCGGAAGAGGGGATCGTGCTCTACGCCGAAAAGGGCCGACTCTCGCATTTAGGGGTCTATCTGGTCCACCTGAGCGTTTTGATCATCCTCATCGGCAGCATCGTCGGTTCCTTGTTCGGCTTTGAGGCGTATGTGAACATTCCGGAGGGAGAGAGCATCAACAAGGTCCGGCTCCGCAAGAGCCAAGTAGACAGGAGTCTGCCTTTTGACGTTCGGTGTGATCGATTCTTAGTGGAGTTTTATGACAACGGCGCCCCCAAAGAGTACCGGTCGGATTTGGCTTTCACGGCGGACGGGAAAGATGCGCTGCAGGGACCCCTGCGGGTCAATCACCCGATCACCTTTGAAGGGATTACTTTCTACCAGGCCAGCTATGGTTCCATGCCTGGCAACAGAGCACAAATCAGCATTCGCCGAGAGGGCGACCCGGCCAATGCGACTCTGGAGGTTGAAATCGAAAGGCCTTACGACCTGCCGGGACGCGGAGGTCAATTCATGATCTTCGAAGCAAGGGCGGATTTTATGAAAATGGGTCCTGCGGTTCAGATGGCCGTAAGGCCGCCGGAGGGCGAAGAGGTTCGCTTCTGGGTATTTAAAAACAACGACCTGATCAAGGAACGTTTTCCGGGTTTCTTTGAGAGGTTCCCCAAGTTCAACCCCGGTGCTTATAAGCCTTATCTCTTTTCCCTGGAAAGCATCGAAGCCAGATACTACACCGGACTCCAGGTGAGCAGGGACCCGGGTGTTCTTCTGGTTTGGACCGGCTTCTTTCTTATCATGATCGGGCTCTTTATGACCTTCTTCACGTCCCACAGGAGCGTCTGGATCCAAATTGCCAAAACAAAGCGTGGCCTGGATGTCCGCGTTGCCGGAAGAGCCAACAAAAACCCGGTAGGAATCGAACGAGAGCTTGACCGGATTGCTTCCAAGATTAAAAGGAAGGTGAAAAAGGAAACCCCCGTTTGAATCAAGGACGGGAAACGTCTCAGCGGATCAGGTCTGTTGTGATTGCAAGAGGTGAGCAGTGAATTCGATAATTTTAAGCTACATCACTTTTGTGTATTTCGCATCCTTCATGCTGTATCTCCTCATGATGGTGATGGGGAAGGAGTTCTTCGGCCGCCTGGCGACCTTCGTCACTCTGGTGGGTCTTCTAGGCCAGTCTCTCGCTATCGTTCTTCGTTGGGTCGAATCCTATGATCTCGGCATCGGGCACGCCCCCCTGTCCAATCTCTATGAATCTCTGATCTTCTTTGCCTGGACCATCGTGTTTTTTTACCTCCTGGTCGAGTGGCGGACCAAGAATCGCAGTCTCGGCGCATTCGCGACCCCCATCGCTTTCCTCGCCATGGCCTACGCCTCCTATTCGCCCACCATCAGCAGCCAGATTCAGCCTCTGGTGCCTGCCCTCAAGAGCAACTGGCTGATCGCCCATGTGCTCACCTGTTTTTTCGGTTATGCCGCCTTCGGCCTTGCCTTCGGGTTAAGTCTCATGTACCTCTTGAAGCGACGTGAAAAACCCGAAGGGAGCAATGTCTTCATTCGGATCATTCCGGAATCCTCCATCCTGGACGACATGAACTACCAGATGGTGGTCATCGGGTTCCTGATGCTCACGCTCGGCATTATTACCGGTTCGGTCTGGGCCCATTCCGCCTGGGGCAGTTACTGGAGTTGGGATCCCAAGGAAACGTGGTCCCTGATCACCTGGCTCGTGTACGCGGCTTTGCTGCACTCCCGCATGGTCAGAGGCTGGAAAGGGAACAAGCTGGCCCTCCTTTCGATCATCGGGTTCTCCTGTGTCCTCTTTACCTACTTCGGGGTCAACTACCTTGCAGGGCTGCACAGTTACGCGAA
>Ga0209253_10000746_pt1 | contig 28314 bp, 23 predicted proteins | sample FrelakmetBRP12BR_FD_187145 | JGI IMG/M metagenome (GOLD analysis project Ga0209253, IMG submission 187145) | Freshwater lake sediment microbial communities from the University of Notre Dame, USA, for methane emissions studies - BRP12 BR (SPAdes)... | ecosystem: Environmental > Aquatic >...
TTTCTTTCGAGAAAGGGGATGGTGAGGCGATACACGCCAAATTCAACTACTGCTTTGATTGGATAGCCGGACTTCTCATAGACTTTGATCATTCCTTTGTTGTCGGCCAGGACGTCAGCGGTAAAGCCCTTGATACCATGCTCACGGGCGAATTTGATGAGCATGGTGAGGATAAATGTCGCAATGCCTTGTCCTTGATACTTTTCGTCGACTACGAAGGCCGTATCCGCAAATGAGCGATCCTTGTGGAGCACGTAACGTCCCTCGGCAATAAGACGCTCGATTCCTCCTTCATCGATGAGTCCTACAATGGACATGTAATCTCTGTAATCCACATTGACGTATTCCTGCATTTTTGCGTGAGGCATGACTTTCAAAGGAGTGAAGTAGCGATAAAAGACCGCCCTGTCGGAAAACCTGTAAAACAATCTGCGCATCTCTTCTTCGTCAGACGGCTTGATCGCCCGGAAGTGAATCGCAAGTGAGTTTTTAAATGTTTGGGTACATGCGATCCTTTCTGGGTAAAGATGACCTGAATCTTCCAAAAAGATCTGATCTGCGTAGAGGATGTTCGCCGCCCTCGCTTTCTGGACAAGGGCAGCGCGGTCGTCGGGATGAGCGATTTCGATCAATGCCTGGGCTCGTTCACGGACAGTACGACCGATCATGGAGGCGATGCCGTATTCGGTGATTATCAAATCTAAGGATTCGCGATTGGTGAACTGATTTGGGAACACATCCACGGAGAAGAGTATATTAGGCTCCCCCTGAAGATTTCGGCTGGGTAAGGCAAAGATTGTCCTTCCCCCACGCGAGTGCTCAGCTCCTGCGAAAAATTCTTGCGCCTGCCCTGGTCCTGGCGTGACATTTCCTTTCCCGATCGGGAGGGCAATGCCGCCTGTGAGGTCAACTTTGCGGGCGGGCAAAATGGCAATCATCTTTTCATTCATGCTGATCCTCATGTGATCGGATACGACATCGATTCCTTGAAATTCGACAAGCGGATTTCTATGCAACCAGCTCATAAGTTCCTGCGTGCCCTGAGCATACGCGGTGAGGGATTTGTCGCGGAAGTGCCCTTTTTTCTTGTTTGTGACAGCGCCGCATTTGACCAGATCCATGAGGGGATCCGTAAAGAAAAAGGTATGAACGCCTAAATCGCGCTTAAGCGCAAGATGCTTTCCCAGCGCCTCAAATAACGCACCGGAATAAAATGAGAGACAGCTCCCGTCTTCTATTACGGCGGCTACATTGGCAGCGACTTTTTCAATTACGTCATTAAAGGGCCAGCGCGGAAAATAAATAGGCGCGTCAGTTGCATACACTATGTAGTCGAAATCCTGCACATGAACGAATGTGTTTCCTAAAGTCCGTGGAACGTTGTCGTTGATTTCAGCGACAACCATGGATGCCCTTTCCATGGCGTGTTTGGCTACGTCCACGGACACTCCCAGGCTGGCGTAACCCCTTTCATCAGGTGGCGTGATTTGAACAAATGCAACGTCAACGCGGATTGCACCCGATTCAAAAAGTTTTGGAATTCGGGAAAGGCGGCAGGGGATCATGTCCACAGATCCCGCCATGATTGCCTTGCTCGCTGTCCATCCTGCAAAAAATGTTTTTAACCTGTATTTTTGGGCTGTTGTGGTACTGCTGAAAGCAATGGCATCGCCCAGGCTCACGATTTGTATCAATTCCAGATCAGTTAGATTTGCAAAATCAGATGAGGTAAGATGCTTCACAAGGGTTCTTGGTTCAGCTACGCCTGTTCCAAGGAAAATGCTCATTCCCGGTTTGATTCTCGCGAGAACTTCCTCAGGTGAAACGACCTTATCTTTCCAACTCAAAGAGTTGTTATCAGCCATAAAAAAAATTTCCCCCCTTGTACGAGCTGTGCTATTGTAAAGCAGTTATAGTATATTTTATCACAGTATAGAAACATTTTTAAATGATTCTTGGGCTAAAATAATTAATTGACAGGAGGAAAAATTGATCCCACGATATTCCAGAGAGGCGATGACTGCGATATGGAGTCCGGAGAACAGATACAGAAAATGGCTGGATATTGAAATACTTGCATGTGAAGCCATGGCGCAAAAAGGTGAGATTCCCTCAGGTGCGCTCAAAAACATCAAAGAAAAAGCCGCATTTGATGTGGCGAGAATTGAAGAAATTGAAAAAGCGACAAAACATGATGTAATTGCGTTTTTAACGTCCGTTGTCGAAAAAGTAGGGGAGGATGGCAAATTCATTCACAAGGGCCTTACTTCATCGGATATTCTGGATACTTCCCTTGCGGTTCTTCTCAAAGAAGCATCGGATATGCTGATCGACGATATGCGTCGACTTTTGGACGTACTGAAAAATAAGGCAATGCGATACAAAGATACACTGATGGTGGGGAGATCGCATGGAATCCATGCAGAACCCATAACGTTCGGACTCAAAATGACGCTATGGTATCAGGAAATGGAAAGAAATTTAGCGCGCATGATACGGGCAAAGGAGACGATAAGCTATGGTAAAATCTCCGGAGCTGTGGGGACGTATTCCTTCATTGATCCCTCAATTGAAGATTACGTATGTCGTAAACTGGGTCTTATGCCTGCACCTGTATCATCGCAAATTGTCCAGCGGGACAGGCATGCTGAATATTTTACCACACTCGCCATTATTGGATCTTCCATTGATAAATTTTCCCAGGAAATCAGGTTGCTTCAGAGGACGGAGGTCAGGGAAGCAGAAGAATACTTCGCGCCTGGACAAAAAGGATCATCGGCGATGCCCCATAAGCGAAATCCCGTTCTCTCTGAGAATCTATCCGGGCTGGCGCGTCTGATGAGATCATATGCAGTCGCAGCCCTTGAAAATATACCCCTCTGGCATGAACGTGATATAAGCCACTCCTCTGTGGAAAGGGTTATCGCGCCGGACGCGACGGTTCTTCTCGACTTTATGTTGAGCCGGTTTACCGATCTGCTCGACACACTGGTCGTGTATCCGGAAAGAATGCTCGCCAACCTCAATATGACGAGAGGAATCATTTTTTCCCAAATGGTGCTTTTAAAACTCGTTGATAAAGGTATGTCCAGAGAAGATGCCTACGCTGCGGTGCAAAAAAATGCCATGAAATCATGGCAGGACGATGAAGATTTTAAAATGTTGCTGTGTGAAGACGTTGAAGTAATGTCTTGCCTTACCGCGGAAGATATACATGCCGCATTCAAGCTGGAGAACTTTCTCAGGCATATTGACGTTGTGTATCACAGGGTCTTTGGTTAATATTATTTGTTCATACACAGGATGTTTCCATGCTGAGCGGGTGATCCCTCGAAACGATCGTGTCTTTCCGGCAGTGGGCATCGTCTTTTTCCGGATAATCGATGTTATAGTGCAGTCCCCTGCTTTCCCTTCTCATCATGGCACATTGAATTATCAGCTTTCCGACGGTTGCGATATTCCGCAGTTCGATTAAATCTCTCGTAATAATGAAATTTCTGTAATATTCATCAATTTCGCGACTGATAAGGTCTATCCTCCGATAGGCACGCTCCAGTCTTTTGTTGGATCTCACGATACCCACATAGTTCCACATAAATCTTCTGATTTCGTCCCAGTTATGGGAAACGACAATTGATTCATCACTTTCCGTGGCGCCACGCGGATCCCATGTGGGAATACTGACGGGATCGTCTTTAATAGTGCCAAATGCTTCTTTTATTTTGATAAATGAACGATGGGCAAAGACTACCGCTTCTAAAAGAGAGTTGCTCGCAAGTCTGTTTGCGCCATGAAGCCCTGTGCAGGAAACCTCGCCGCAGGCAAAAAGGCGTTCAATGCTTGTTTCTCCGTAGTGATCCACCGCAACACCGCCGCACTGATAATGCGCGGCGGGAACAACGGGAATGGGATCTTTTGTAATGTCGATCGAAAACTCCAAGCATTTGTTGTAGATATTTGGAAATCTATTGATAAGAAAATCGCGATCTTTATGGGTTATGTCCAATAACACATATTCATCGCCGGATTTCTTGAGTTCTGTGTCGATTGCTTTGGCAACGATATCCCGAGGTGCCAGACTTTTCATGGGGTGATAACTTTCCATAAAGGTGGCGCCGTTTTTTAATCGCAGAATTCCTCCTTCTCCCCGTACCGCTTCGCTGATAAGAAATGATTTCGCGTCGGGATGATAGAGACATGTCGGATGAAACTGTATAAATTCCATATTGGCGATGAGGGCTCCCGCCCTGTATGCCATGGCGATGCCGTCACCCGTGGCAATATCGGGATTTGTCGTTATGAGATAGACCTTCCCCGCTCCGCCGGTGGATAAAATGACAAATTTTGCCTTGAAGGTGTGGATTTCATTGCCGTTGGTGTCCAATATATACGCGCCAAGGCACCTGTCGCGCACCCCCTTTTTCTGGCCCTGGAGTGCCGATTCCAATATGAGATCGATACCAATATGGTTTTCATAGATCTTTATATTTCTCTTCAAGCTTGCCTTTTCGTGGAGGGCTCGTTCTATTTCCTGGCCTGTGAGATCCTTTGCATGGAGCACACGTCTCATCGAATGTCCGCCTTCACGTCCGAGATCCAGGTTGCGTGCGTTGCCCTCTTTTTGCTTGGTAAATTCAACTCCCCATTGCATAAGCTCTTTAATTCTATCCGGACCATCCGTAATAACAAATCGTACGATCTCTTCTCTACTGAGACCGGCTCCGCATACAAGGGTGTCATTGATATGAAACTCGAAGCGGTCATCCTTATCAAAGACAGCCGCAATGCCTCCCTGCGCCAGATTTGTATTGGAATCGGATTTATCTTTCTTTGTAACAATCGCCACGGTTCCAATATCTGCCGCCTTGATTGCGAAACTCAATCCTGCAATGCCGCTTCCCAATACCAAAAAGTCGGCGGTAACTTCCATAATCAATTTTCCTGCGAGTGTGTTTCAGAGTGTCAAATTTAGTTTACAAAGTGTAATCGCTTGTATATATAATTCCCTGTCATTTGTAAAAAGGAAATTGTTTCGAGGGTTGATAAATGTTGATATTGGGGATCGAGACCTCCTGTGATGAAACAGCGGCGGCGGTTGTGGAGGATGGACGGCGAATACGTTCCAGCATTATTGCATCACAGGCGGAATTACACAGTAAATACGGCGGCGTCGTGCCGGAGATCGCATCTCGTAAACACATGGAAACGATTATGCCGGTAGTCTGCGAGGCCCTCGATGAGGCAAATGTAACCTTGCGTGATATTGAGGGAATCGCAGTCACCAGGGGGCCGGGATTGGTTGGGTCACTCCTCGTGGGGTTATCATTTGCCAAGGCAATGGCCTTTGCCCTTGATATACCGTGTATAGGGGTCAATCACCTGGAGGGTCATGTCGCTGCTGTTTTTTTAAGTGACAACTATCCGGAATTTCCTTTTATCGCGCTAGTAGTATCAGGGGGGCATACAAATATTTACCTGGCAAAGGCATTCCAGAATTTCATTTCTCTTGGTCAGACGCGGGATGATGCCGCCGGTGAAGCATTTGACAAGGCAGCCAAACTTCTCAACATCGGATATCCGGGGGGAGTAGTAATTGAGAGTCTCGCGAAAAAAGGAAATCGAGAAGTAATAAAATTCCCCCGGGCTATGAGAGAGAGTATGGATTTTAGTTTCAGTGGTCTAAAAACATCCCTTCTCGTCTACATCAAAAAAAGAATACACCCCATTGCCGATGATGAACTACCGGATATCACCGCAAGTTACCAGGAGGCTATCGTAGATGTTCTTGTGGAGAAAACGATCCGGGCTTCTGAACAAAATGCAGTATCAAGGATTGTTGTGTGCGGCGGTGTCGCTGCGAACAGTCGTTTAAGGGAAAGATTTATCGAGGAATCGCGCCTCAGAGGATTTGATGTGTTCATACCTCCCAGAGTTTTGTGCACGGACAACGCAGCAATGATTGCCGTTGTGGGTGATAGTCTATTACGACGGGGGATTAAAGATTCATTGGATATGAATGCGGTTTCCCGATGGCCTCTGGACTCTCTCTGATATATGACGACAGTAAGAAAAATTCTCAGGGATTACGGTGTTCGGCCTAAAAAAAGCTTAGGACAGTCGTTCCTCGAGGATAAAAACATCATACACAAAATTATTCTCATATCCGATATTCGGGAAGATGACACCGTGGTAGAGATCGGCGCGGGTGTGGGAATCATGACGGAGCTGATAGCACAAAAGGCGCATAAGGTTATTGCCCTCGACATTGATCCTCGCATGGTCGGTATTTTGAGGGAAAGGCTGGCCCACTATGATCACGTGGAAATTATTCAAGCCAATGTCCTTGAGTATGATTTCTCTCTCGTCGGCAGTGAATGCGCATCACAAACGATAAAGGTTATCGGAAACATTCCCTACAACATTTCCTCACAGATATTATTCCAATTGTTCGCATACCGGCACTGTATTTCCTCGATGATTCTCATGTTTCAAAAAGAGCTGGCAGATAGACTTATTGCGTATCCGGGAACAAAGAATTATGGAATACCGACAGTGTTTGTTTCACTGTTTACAGAATGCTTCCGTGAAATGGTAGTACCTCGCGGATGTTTCTATCCTCAACCGGAAATAACATCAGCCGTTATGAAAATGGTTGTCAGAAGAAACCCCTTAATAGACATACATGATCATCAACTTTTTACCAAGATTGTAAAGAATGCGTTTTCCAAGAGAAGAAAAACCTTGCTCAACAATCTACGGAGTTCACATGAATTGGGATATTCCGAACATGATATTATAGCATCTCTCAAGAGTGCAGGAATTGAAAGTACAAGAAGAGCAGAAACATTGACCGCAGAAGAGCTTGGAAGGCTCAGTAATGAACTATTTTTCAAAAAGAAAAATCTTGACAAATTACGGTTATTTTAGTAAGGAATCCACGGCTGCTTGGATCCGGCTACGGACTGAGACGGTAGGTTGAATAAGAAAAGTGAACACACAGGAGAACTATGAAGCCTCTCGTCTTTGACGTAGGGGCTTTTTTTGTGGGTGCGAGGAACTATGAAGATTTTGAATACGGCAAGAGAAATGCAGGCTTTTTCGGAGTCCTTGAGGAATAAAGGCAAGAACATTGCCTTTGTTCCCACTATGGGTTATTTCCACGAAGGCCATTTGAGTCTTATGCAGGAAGGCGCACGTTTAGGCGACTTTCTCGCCATCAGTATCTATGTAAACCCCACGCAGTTCGGTCCCGGCGAGGATTTAGCAAGATATCCGAGAGATTTTGAAAGAGACAGAAGTCTTGCCGAAGGTGTTGGTGTCGATGTGATTTATTATCCGGAAAACAAAGAGATGTACCCTGAATATTATCAGACGTATGTGACCGTAGAGGCGGTGACACAGAATCTCTGCGGAATTTCCCGGCCCGATCACTTCCGGGGTGTTGCAACAGTATGTGCGAAGCTTTTCAATATTGTAAAACCTCATGTCGCCATTTTCGGGAAGAAGGACTTCCAACAACTTGTCACCATCAAGCGTATGGTGCAGGATCTCAATATGGACCTGGAGATAATAGGCATGCCAATTGTGAGGGAGGCCGACGGTCTCGCCATGAGTTCGCGGAACGTCTATCTCAAGGAAAAGGAGAGAGAGTCCGCACTCAGCCTTAGCCGTTCTCTAAAGATAGCCAAGAAGATGTATGAAAGTGGGATAAAGGATGCATCCCTTATTCTGTCAGAGGTTAAAAAATTTATCGAAGGGCATCCTTATGCTGCGATCGATTATGTGAAAGTATGCGACACAACAACGCTTAGAGACATTGACCATGTGGACGGAAATGCGGTTTTGGCGCTTGCGGTAAAGGTCAATAAAACGAGATTGATCGATAATTACGTTTTCGGGGATGTACTGAATATATAAAATGTACGTATAAGATTTTTTTGGAGAAAGGTAACTACACCATGCAGAGGTTTATGCTCAAATCAAAACTGCACAGGGCTTCAGTAACTGATGCGGATCTCCATTATGAGGGCAGTATCACGATTGATGAAACACTGATGAATGCCGCAAACATTTTGCCTTATGAAAAAGTAAACATCTATAATGTTTCTAATGGAGAGAGATTTTCCACATATTCAATAACAGGTGAACCGGATTCAGGAGTGATATGTCTTAACGGGGCTGCAGCCTGGAAAGCAAAAAAGGGAGATATAATAATTATTGCGAGCTATGTACTTATTGATGAAACGGATATAAAGAAGTGGCGTCCCCAATGCGTCTATCTGGATGATAAAAACAGGATTAAACAGAGAAAGTAGGAACTCATAGATTTACACGGCATCATTATAGCTTTTTAAACACATTTAAAGGGGCAGGGTATGAGATGACCTTGCCCCTTTATTTTAAATAGCAGTTGATAAGGACGCGACTTTTTGTTACATAAACTTACGTTTTAAGGATATAAAGGGTGTTTCGTCGTTGAAGAAGAAGCTGAAGCAGATATTTTTTACAGGTCTCGCGGTTATCATTCCCATAGGATTAACACTTTATATCCTATTCTTTCTCATAGACATGATGGATGGTCTCCTGAAGATTATGCCCATCAAGTATCATCCCGATACGTTAATTGGCATGCACATCCCCGGCCTTGGAATTATTGTGACGCTGGTACTCATTTTCGTCTGTGGCCTTGTGACGACAAGTTACGTCGGCAAAAAAATTGTCAGGTCGGGTGAAGATCTCGTTGACAGGATCCCTTTTGTGAGGAGTATCTACCAGGCAACAAAGAGGCTTTCAGACAGCATGCTCACTGATCGGAGAAGCAGTTTCAAAAGGGTTGTTCTCGCAGAATTTCCCAGGAAGGGTATCTATACGATCGGTTTTGTAACAGGTGTCCCGCCAATAGAGATTCTTGAAAAGGCAGGGCAGAACTGTATCAGTGTTTTCTTGCCGACAACGCCCAACCCGACATCGGGATATTTAATTATTATTCCGGAGGATGAGTTAGTACCGATACATATGTCCGTTGAAGAAGCATTGACCTTCATAATTTCTGTCGGTATCATATCTCCGTCGGATTATGTGAAAAAGAAAAAAGTCACAGACCAGGGCAAATAAGATATGCCTAAAGTGGAGGAGCTGATGAAATATCTGAAACCTGTTAAGAATCTGCCTTATAAAATTGCAGACATAAATCTCGCGGATTGGGGAAGAAAGGAGATTGATCTTTCAGAGAATGAGATGCCGGGTCTCATGGCGATGAGAAAAAAATACGGGCCCAGGAAGCCTTTTAGAGGCCTTAAAATTATGGGCAGTTTGCATATGACCATTCAAACGGCCATGCTCATCGAGACGCTTAAAGAACTCGGCGCCGATCTCAGATGGGCGTCGTGCAACATTTTTTCAACCCAGGATCATGCCGCTGCGGCAATCGCGAAGGCGGGAACGGCCGCTGTGTTTGCCTGGAAAGGTGAGTCTCTCGAAGAATATTGGTGGTGCACGGAACAGGCTCTCACATGGCCTGACGGCTCCGGTCCGGATTTAATTGTTGATGATGGCGGTGATGCGACGCTCTATGTCCATCAGGGCGTGAAAGTTGAAAAAAATCCTTCCCTGCTCAATAAAAAGCATGATCATAAAGAATTCCAAATCATTATGGATCGCCTTGGACACTCTCTCAAACGCAATCCGAATCATTGGCATACCATAGCTTCCGCCATACGCGGCGTTTCAGAGGAAACGACAACGGGTGTTCACAGGCTTCACCAGATGGCCAGATCCGGGGAACTTTTGTTTCCCGCAATCAATGTGAATGACTCGGTGACCAAATCAAAATTTGATAATCTTTACGGTTGCCGGGAATCTCTCGCCGATGGGATAAAGCGGGCAACCGACGTTATGATCGCCGGAAAAATGGTGGTAATCTGCGGATACGGTGATGTAGGCAAAGGCTGTGCACAGTCTATGCGCGGTTTTGGCGCCCGCATCGTAGTCGCCGAGATAGATCCTATCTGCGCACTCCAGGCAGCCATGGAAGGATATGAGGTAAAAAAACTGGAAGATGTCGTTTCCGTCGCTGACATCTTTATTACGGCCACCGGCTGCTGCAACGTCATTGCAGGCAAACATATGGAAAAAATGAAGAACGAAGCCATCGTGTGCAATATCGGTCATTTCGATAGTGAAATTGATATACAGTATCTTGAAAACTCAAGTGATTGTAAGAAGGAGAACATTAAGCCGCAGGTAGATAAGTGGAGGCTCAAGTCAGGCAGGTCCATCATTGTCCTTGCGGAAGGTAGACTGGTTAACCTTGGATGTGCGACCGGACATCCAAGCTTCGTCATGAGTAACAGCTTTACGAACCAGTGTTTGGCACAGCTTGAACTTGCGGCGGGAAACTACACGCCCGGCGTGTATACATTGCCGAAAAAGCTCGATGAGGAGGTGGCAAGACTGCATTTGGGCAGACTTGGCGCAAGACTGACCACATTGACAAAAGAACAGGCAGAATATCTTGGTGTGCCGGTCAAGGGGCCTTTCAAACCGGAATATTATCGATATTAAGGTAAGGTACAGGGTTCAAGAAAAAAAAGTAAATGAGACTTGATCTATTGGGAAAGGTAAGATGCAATGATTGATCTTCACACTCATTCAATATTCAGTGACGGAGAATTGATTCCCTCTGAACTTGTAAGAAGGGCAAAAGTTGCAGGATACCGCGCTATTGCCATAACTGATCATACGGATCATTCCAATATTGATATCATCATTCCCGCTCTCTTGAAGGTGTGCAGTAAATTATCAGACGCTTATTCTATCCGGGTGCTTCCCGGCATTGAGCTGACCCATGTTCCTCCCGAGTACATTGAAGAACTGGCGATAGACGCGCGAAACCTCGGGGCAAAAATCATTGTCGTCCACGGTGAAACAATTGCAGAGCCCGTAATTTCCGGGACTAACCTGGCCGCGCTTAAGGCCCCCATTGATATACTTGCCCATCCCGGACTGCTTACGGAAGTAGAAGCCCGCCTGGCCGCGCTGAATTCCATATATCTTGAAATCACTACCCGGAAAGGCCACAGTCTCACCAACGGCCATGTTGTCAGGGTGGCGCGGATCGCAAAGGCCGCCCTTGTGTTAAATACGGATAGTCACTCTCCGCAGGATCTCACCAGTAAGGAATCGGCAATGCGTATTGCACTTGGCGCGGGTATGACGGAAGAAGAGGCATCAGAGGTGTTCAGAAATTCGGAGACCATCGTCTCGAAATATTTCTGATCTTGCAATACGAGATATCACTGCATTGGTCCTCAGAAAATCACTGACCGCTTTCCTTATTATTCTCACGAATATCATCATTTCTCTTCATACCATGGTGACGAATGAACTTCTATACTTGTTATCGCAATGAAACCAATGTCTATAGTTCGCGAAAGCTCTATATTCTGAATGGAAAATTTTTTAATTTTTAGCTTGATTATATCAATATATGGTAGTACTATAAAATCCTACCCCAATATATTGCGTATAATTGTCTGAATCGATACATCTTTTATTATCGCACAAAGAGAGGGATTCTCATGCCTGAAAAGATAAAAAAGAGGGATGGCCGTTTAGTTAAGTTTAATGCGGAGAAGATCACCAATGCGATAGCGAAGGCTGGAGCTGCGACGGGTGAGTTTGATGCAATGAACGCGAAAAAACTCACGATAAAAGTGCTCAATTTAGCGGAGAAGCTGTTCGATAACAAGGTAATGACGGTGGAAGAAATACAGGATATTGTTGAAGAAGTGCTTTTATCAAGTCCATACCGCCGCACCGCAAGAGCATATATTATTTATCGAGAGCAGCACGCCAGATTAAGGGAAATAACCAATAAAATGGAGGTTGACTTAGTCGATCAATACCTTAAGAAAAAAGACTGGAAAGTAAATGAAAACAGTAATATGGACTATTCTTTGCAAGGCTTGAACAATTATATATCCTCCGAAGTCAGTAAGGTCTACTGGTTGAATGAAATTTACTCACCTGAAATCAAAAAAGCTCACACGGACGGCGATTTCCACATTCATGATTTGAGCCTTCTGTCCGTATATTGTGTAGGATGGGACTTATATGATCTTCTTTTAGAGGGTTTTCGGGGTGTTTCCGGAAAAGTGGAAAGCAGACCGGCAAAGCATCTTCGCAGCGCTCTGGGACAGGTTGTCAATTTCTTTTATACTTTACAAGGAGAGGCAGCGGGTGCGCAGGCGTTCTCTAATTTCGATACCCTCATGGCACCATATATCAGGTACGATGGCCTTGATTATACCGATATCAAACAGGCCTTGCAGGAATTTATTTTTAATATCAATGTTCCGACACGGGTAGGTTTTCAGACGCCCTTTACCAACGTAACTTTGGATGTCACCGTTCCAAAGTATTACAAGGATCAGAATATCATTATCGGTGGTAAGCCACAGAAAGAAACGTATGGGGATTTTCAGGAAGAAATGAACTTATTCAACAAAGCCTTTCTTCAGGTTATGGCTGAGGGAGATGCCAGAGGCAGAGTCTTCACCTTTCCCATACCCACGTACAACATAACAAAGGATTTTAATTGGGAAGACAGCAATCTCGATGATTTGTGGGGCATGACGGCAAAGTACGGTGTGCCGTATTTTTCAAATTTTATCAAGTCCGATATGAATCCGGAAGATGCAAGGAGCATGTGCTGCAGGCTTCGCATTGACAACAGGGAGTTAGAGAAGAGGGGAGGGGGGCTTTTCGGTTCAAATCCATTAACGGGTTCAATTGGTGTGATTACGATTAATATGCCGAGGATTGGTTATCTTTCAAAGACGGAAGATGAATTCATAGAGCGTCTCCAGAGGCTGATGACAATTGCCAAGGAAAGTTTGGAAACGAAGAGAAAGGTTCTGGAAAAATTCACGGACGGTAATCTCTACCCTTATACAAAATATTACCTGAGAAATATTAAGAAGAGATTTAATGAATACTGGAAAAATCATTTTTCAACCATAGGACTCGTGGGAATGAATGAGGCATGCCTCAACTTTTTTGGAAGGAACATAGCGACCGAGGAAGGACAAAAATTCACACTGAAAATGTTGGATTTTATGAGAAAGACATTATTGGAGTTTCAAAAAGAGACCGGGAACAACTATAATCTTGAATCTACTCCCGCGGAAGGGACATCGTACCGTCTGGCAAAAATCGATAAAACCAGGTATCCGGACATAGTCTGCGCCAATGATAATGGTTCAAAAAGCAAGGGGGAACCATTTTACACTAATTCAACTCAGCTGCCGGTTAATTATACTGACGATATTTTTGAGGCCCTTGATCTGCAGGATGAAATCCAGTCAAAGTACACAGGCGGAACAGTGTTCCATACGTATGCAGGCGAAAGAATTCAAAATCCAGCCGCGGTAAAAAAACTTGTACATAAAATATGCACGAAGTACCATTTACCCTACCTTACGTTCACGCCCACCTTTAGTGTGTGCCCATCTCATGGATATTTAAACGGAGAACAGGAAAAATGTCCGACCTGTATGGAGCCATGTGAAATATATTCACGCGTTGTCGGTTATCTGCGTCCTGTCAAGCAATGGAATCTAGGGAAACAGGAGGAATTTAGAGAGAGGAGGGTTTTTAATTTTTAAAAAATGAAGATTGGCGCCTTGCAGAAGGTATCATTGATAGACTATCCCGGGGAAATATGCGCCATTGTATTTACTCAGGGTTGTAATTTCAGGTGCCCTTATTGCCATAATCCGGAATTGGTAAATCCTGAAATGTATGCTGAATGTCTGACGGAGGAGACAATATTCTCTTTCTTAGCAAAGCGAAGAGGGAAGATAGATGCAGTGGCCATTACCGGAGGTGAGCCCACCATTCAAAATAGCTTGATCGACTTTGTAACGCGTGTCAGAAAAACAGGGTATTTAATTAAAGTCGATACAAACGGTTCTCACCCGGAAGTAATAGAGAAACTCATCAGCATGAAACTGCTGGATTATATCGCCATGGATATAAAAGCACCAGCGGGTAAGTTCAAGAATCTCACTAAATCAGACATCAGCTACCATAAAATCACGCAGACTATAGAATTGATCATGAAATCAGGAATACCTTATGAATTCCGAACCACCGTCTTGAAGAGACTCCTTGATGAGAGTGACATTGTAAATATTGCTCATTCAATAAAGAATGCAAGACTTTATATTTTACAGCAATTTATTCCGTCCAAGGTTCTCGATCGAGAATTGATGCATTATGAATCATATTCACGAGTGGAACTGGAATCCTTGAGAAAAAAAATCACGAAGAGTGTATCAAATATTCTTATACGATAAAGTAACAAACCAAATACCGTAATTGAGGATATCATTGGATGGATGAAGATAAGGCAAAAATTCCCATACCCCATTATACCGATAACGATCAAATAAATCAGCTCCTGGGCAGACTGGTATCTGAAGTGAAGGGATTCACCGAAAACCAGTTGGATCAAATCAGGCGTTTAAATCAGATAGGGAAAGCTCTTTCAGCTGAAAGAAATCTGGACAAGCTTTTGGAAATGATTGTTGATGAAGCGAGGGGGTTTACGAATGCGGACGGTGGCACTCTTTATATAATGTCAGATGATGAAAAAGAACTCCACTTTGCCATAGTTCAGAATACTTCTTTAAATATCCGCATGGGGGGAACGGGCGGAAAAATTACCTGGCCGCCGGTAACACTGAGGAATCCTGACGGGAATCACAATTATGCGAATGTGTCCGCGTATTCCGCAATTACGGGCGAGGTGGTGAATATTTCCGACGTCTATAATGCTGAAGGGTTTAATTTTGAGGGTACAAGGAAATTCGATGCAGAAACGGGATATCGCTCAATGTCCATGCTTGTTGTGCCCATGCGGAATCATGAAAATGATATTATTGGTGTTCTGCAATTACTGAATGCGAACAAGGAAATGACGGATGAAGTCATTTCCTTTTCCATAGAAAATCAAAAAATGACGGAATCCCTTGCTTCTCAGGCAGCGGTAGCCATCTCCAATAATCGCCTTATCCATGATCTTGAACATCTTTTGGAGTCTTTTATCAAAACAATTGCAACTGCCATAGACGAAAAGTCGCCATATACGGGCGGCCATGTCCGCAGGGTTTCAGAGCTTACGATGAGTATTGCAGAAAAAATAAATGAGGCCAAAGAAGGGACATATGCCGGCATCCATTTTGATGAAGACAAGTTGAAAGAACTTCGCATATCGGCCTGGCTTCATGATGTTGGTAAAATAACGACCCCGGAGTTCATTATCGATAAGGCAAAAAAACTTGAAACCATTTACGACCGCATGGAAACGGTAAAAGAGCGTTTTGAGATTCTTAAAAGGGATCTTCATATCGAAACGCTCAAGAAAGATCATGTGAAAGGAAAGAAAAACACCAAGAAAAAAGGAATTGATATCCATGATGAATACGCAAAGGAAATGGAATCTGAGTGTAGATTTCTCGAGGATATCAATACCGGAAGCACATTTATGGATGAAAAGAAGATGAGCCGACTGCATGGTATCGCCGCAAAACGCTGGAACTCAGATGGAATATTGCGAAATCTTCTCAATGACGATGAGCTTTACAATTTAAGCATTCCCCAGGGGACTCTTACAAAAGAGGAAAAAGAAATAATTAAAAATCATGTGACCATAACCCATAAGATGCTCTCTCAGCTTCCTTTCCCGAAGAAGTTAAAAAATGTTGCACACTACGCTTCTGCGCATCACGAAAGGCTGGATGGAGAGGGCTATCCCTTGGGTTTAAAAAACAGTGAAATTCCACTCCAGGCCCGCATTATCGCATTGGCGGACATCTTCGACGCATTAACTGCAAAGGATAGACCATATAAGAAGGAGAAAACATTGTCGGAGGCCATAACGATAATGAATTCTATGGTCAAAGAAGATTTTATCGACGCAAATCTTTTCGAATTGTTTATTAAAGAAAGAATTTATCTCGACTACGCAAAGAGAGAATTGACACCACACCAGATTGATATGACCTGATAAAAAAGAGTGATTTCTTACCTTTTAACGAATTTTATCTCTTTTTCAATTTCCTCATATTTCTCGCTATATTGGGGAAAATATTTCAACGCTTCCTTGAAATGATACAGGGCGCTTTCCCGTTTATTTTTCTTCTTGAAATAAAGACCAAAATGGTAATGTGAAGCGCCTGGGTTGTGAGTTTTTCCATACGCAATCGCGATACTATAGTATACATCTGCATCATCGATACGTTTATTTTCCAATTTCTTGTAGATGCTCAGGGCGGTGGCATAATCACCCAATTGTTCATAGGATCTTCCCAGATAAAGATAAGCATCCGTATTGTTTCCGCTAAGGGCTACGGCCCTTTGCAGGCAATCAATGGCTTCGGATGTCTGCCCAAGTTTAAAGTATACAATACCAAGATCTCTCACGACATCTTCGTCATTGGGTGACAGACTCAATGCCCTGCGGAAGTTTTCGATTGATTCAGGATATCTCCCGAGCCTTTCCTGAATCACCGCTATGCCATAAAGAGCATCGACATCGTTTTGGTTTTTTTGCAGTTCTTTTTGAAAATGTTTCAGGCTGGAATCAAGGTTTTTCTCCCCGAACATAAGAGTTGTTTGTGTCCTTTTTAAAGTACCGATAATACTTTCCGCACCCCTATGAATATAGGTGGTCTGTAACAAAGCATCTAAGTAGGAGATTCTTTCATCAGTGCCTGGATGGGTGAGAAAGTATGAGGGAATGGTATTAGAATAAAATTCATACCTTCTCATGGTCTTTAAGAAATCTAGCATCGCTTTGCCGTCATAGCCGGCGCTGACAAGGTAGTACATACCTAACCTGTCAGCCTCTTCCTCATGTTCACGACTATATTTCAAATTTAAGGTTGTGGCGGTGGCCAGTGAAAAGCTGGTTGCGGCTGCCGTAAGTTGGCCGCCTCCGCCGAGAAACGCGCCGGCGAGAATCGCCGCAAGTGTTGCAATACCAATCTTTTGTGATCTTTCTATGATGCTTGCAATATGCCTGGCATTGACATGGGCTATTTCATGCGCAAGGACAGCGGCAAGTTCACTTTCCTTCTCAACGAGGGTAATCAGTCCTCTGTTTACATACACATAGCCGCCAGGAGTTGCAAAGGCATTTATGGCAGAGTCTTTAATAACGGAGAAGTGAAACTCAAAAGGAGCCTTTTCACTTTGAGCAAGGACTGTGCTGCCGACTCTGTTAACATATTCGTGGATCTTCTGGTCATGGATTAAAACATTACTCTTATCGAGTTTTTCATAGAATTCTTTTCCAAGCTTTTTTTCATCGTCGATCGTAAATGATGCATGCGCAGCTCCCGATGCATAGAGCGATAGACAAAGGATTATGACGAAGGAAATATGGTGCGCTCTTTCTTTGAACACATCGAATCGCTTCAAATATTAACCTCTTCGTAAGAAATATGTAATATGTAATAATATATATCTTATGGCAGCCATAATCAAGGTTTCGTTGCCATCTTTTTCTGTCACGCAGCGTATCCGCGATCATCCCATAGAGTTACATTGAAGCATTTATTCGGAGTGACGGAAGTTGGTTTATTATTGTGAATGGTTCACCAATATGTTATAGTGCAAAATCAAGAAGTTAGTGATGTTTAAAAACTTGTTGAACAGTTACGCAAGACGCAGGGATCAAAGAATGAAAAGGGGGTTAATAATAACTGTCGACGGTCCTGCCGGTGCCGGAAAAAGTACGGTAAGTAAAATGCTTGCCCAGCTGCTGTCGTATATTTATTTGGACACGGGTGCGCTCTATAGGGCAGTTGCCTATAAGTTTTTAATCGACAATACAGCGCCGGATGATGAAAAGGCGCTTTCAGAATTATTAATGCGTATGAGTATCTCTCTTAAAAATAAGCACGGCACCTTGAATGTATTTGTGAATGGTGAAAATGTGACGGATAAAATCAGGAATGAAAAAATAGGTCTCCTTGCGTCAAGAATTTCCGCCATCGCATTAGTAAGGGCGAGCCTATTGTCAATACAGCGGAATGTCGGAAAAAGAGGCGGTATCGTTGCTGAAGGAAGAGACATGGGTACGGTGGTCTTTCCTGACGCCGATTACAAATTTTATCTGGAAGCAAGCGTGGATGTCAGAGCAAGAAGGCGTTATAATGAACTATGCATGCGCGGGAGCAACGTCGATTATGACGAGGTTGAAAGGGACTTGATTGTGAGGGATAGGCAGGATCGAGAAAGAGAAATAGCCCCTTTAAAAGCATTTGATGGGGCAACTATTATCGATTCAACACATATGACGATATCCGAAGTGGTCGAAAAAATGATGTCACTGATTGGAGTCAGGAAGTAGTGAATGAAGAAGGTAAGGCGCTGCGACGTTATTTGTATTTGAATTAGCTTGAAATTTCACAACCAGTGTGTTACGTGTTTGTGGTTAAAAAATCATATTCTATAAAATTCAGGGGGGTAAAGGTTTAATGGTTAACGGTAACAACTTAATTTCTGAAGAACATTTCAATGGTGAGCGTGAAAATGTAAATTCTCCTGTGGAAGATTTAACCGGTAAAAAGACTGCGGGTAGAGAAGAAGATATAGGTTTTAAAGAACTGTACGAACAGAGCTTGCAGAGCGTGCAGCTTGGTGCAATTGTAACCGGGAAAGTAGTCCAGATAAACAATGATGTGGTCATGGTTGATGTGGGATGGAAGACGGAAGGCTATATTCCTGCCAGAGAATTGAAAGATAGTGAAGGGAACGTTTCCCTCGCCGTTGGAGATGAAGTAGAAGTTTTAGTTGACAGAAGGGATTCAGATGGGAATCTGGTCCTGTCGAGAGACAAAGCCGTAAAAATTAAAATATGGGATGATGTAAAAAATGCCTGCGAGCACAATATTCCTATCAAAGGAACAATTGTGGAAAGAGTGAAAGGCGGGCTTTCCGTTGATATCGGCATTCCAACCTTTCTTCCCGGTTCTCAGGTTGATATCCGTCCGGTCAGGGACCTTGACAAATATGTCGGACAGACCTTGATGTTCAATGTTCTCAAGTATGACAGAAAAAGGAATAATGTCGTTCTCTCGAGGAGGTCAATATTAGAACAGGAAAGGATATCGTCAAAAAAAGAAACTCTTGAGAACATAGAAGAGGGAAAGGTATTGGAAGGGGTAATAAAAAATATAACCGACTATGGGCTTTTCATTGATCTTGGCGGAATTGATGGTCTTCTGCACGTAACGGACATATCATGGGGAAGAATTACCCGTCCATCTGATACCTTTTCCAAGGGAGATAAAATTAAAGTAAAAGTTTTGTCTTTTGATAGGGAGAAAGAGCGGGTCTCTTTAGGTCTTAAACAAACGACGGATAATCCTTGGGAGAATATTTCCGAGAAATACCCTGTAGGATCAATCGTTGAGGGTAAGGTTGTCAATCTGACGGATTACGGAGTCTTTGTTGAACTTGAACCGGGTGTGGAAGGTCTCGTCCATATTACGGAGATGTTCTGGACACGAGAAATCAAGCATCCTTCCAAAGTTTTGATGGTAGGTGAGGATGTAAAAGTAATGGTGTTGGATGTAAATTCCGAGGCAAAACGCATTTCTCTCGGATTGAAGCAAACAACGGAAAATCCTTGGGAGGCTCTGAAGCAGAAATATCCGGAGGGGAGTATTGTCAAAGGCGTAATAAGAAATATTACGAATTTCGGTTTTTTCGTCGGTATTGAAGAGGGCATAGACGGCCTCGTTCATGTATCCGATATTTCATGGAAACAAAACATAAAACATCCTTCTGAGTTATATAAAAAAGGCCAGGAAGTTGAGGCAATGGTTCTCAACATTGATGTAGAAAACGAAAAATTTTCTCTAGGAATTAAACAGGTGGATAAGAATCCCTGGGATGAGAAGAATTTTTTATACGCCCCCGGATCAGTCATTAAGGGAAAGGTGACTAACGTTACTGATTTTGGGATTTTTGTAGAGCTGGAAGAAGGTGTGGAAGGTCTTGTTCATATTTCGGAATTAAGTCAAAAAAGAGTGAAAGCGGCGTCGGAATTATATGCCGTTGGTGATATAGTGTCCGCAGTCGTGAAAAGCGTAGATTTACAGAACAGAAGAATAAGATTGAGCATAAAGGATTATGAAACAGCATCTGAAGGCTATTCGGTCAATCAATATATCAACAACAAGGAAAATGTTGGTTCAAATCTGGGAAAAGTCATGGCTGAAGTAAAAATAGCGGAATCTGAAAAGGGAGACGATAGCAAGCCATGAGAAAACACCCTGTCATATTCGGGATATTTCTCTTAATTTGTGTTGGATGTGTATTTTTTGCTCTTGTGTACGTTTTGGGATCAGCGAGAGAAGATAAGCCCTCGTTTGCGCTTAATAATAAAGTGGGGGTTGTAAAAATCGAGGGGTTTATCGGTGACGCGCACGACGTTGTCGAACAATTAAATCAGTTTGCAAAAGACGATAACGTAAAAGCGATTATTCTCAGGATCGATTCACCGGGCGGAGGTGTTGCGCCTTCGCAAGAGATCCATTCTGCCATAGTTGACGTAAAGAAGAACAAGAAAGTTGTAGCCTCTATGGGGGCTATCGCAGCATCAGGCGGCTATATGATTGCATGTGCGGCTGATAAGATCGTAGCCAATCCTGGTACCGTTACAGGGAGCATTTCTGCGATTATGCACTTTGCCAATGCTGAGGAACTTTTAAAAAAGGTAGGATTAAAATCATCCGTCGTAAAAAGCGGAAAGTTTAAAGATATTGGATCACCCGTAAGGGAAATGACGAGTGAAGAAAAAGAATTACTACAGGAATTAGTTGATGACATATACGATCAGTTTCTTGACATGGTAGCACAAAGTAGAAATATACCCAAAAAAAACCTCGAAAATATCGCAGATGGGAGGGTTTTCACTGGACGACAGGCTTTTAAATTGGGATTGGTAGATTATCTGGGCGATATGGGTTATGCGGTAACACTCGCCGGCGAAATGTCAGGAATTAAGGGAAAGCCGGAGGTGCTGTATCCAAAGAAAAAGGGATCTAAATTCTGGGATTATATATTCCGGGAAATGTTCACAGCGTTGGATGAGCATATGCGAGGCAAAATCGGCCAATTCAACGGTTTTATGTATCTTTCGCCAATTATAAAGTAAGCATTAGAGTATATTCGAATGACGAAAAAGGAGTTGATCAAGAGGGTTCATGAAAGGATAGAAGATTATCCTGCAAAGGATGTGTCCTATGCAATTCACGTGATTTTCGATGCAATGGCGAGAGCGTTAAAAAAAGGTGAACGGATAGAACTAAGAGGTTTCGGCAACTTTACAATCAGGCGCCGGCGGCCGATCTTGGGAAGAAATCCTAGAACTACTGATATAGTTCATGTACCGGGAAGGAAAATACCGTTTTTTAAGGTGGGAAAAGAACTCAAGGACATGATAAATAGTTCCGGGGACATGTAAATTTAGGAGAACTCTCTTTCACTGTCCGGTGAAGCAAAATCCCTGAGTTGTTCTCTTCTCTTTTTATGCTGTAACTTCTTTAATGCTTTTGCTTCGATCTGTCTTATTCTCTCGCGGGTTACCCCCATCATTTCCCCAACTTCTTCAAGAGTAAAAGGTCCGTAATTGCAGGCGACCCATGTACAATTTAAAAAAGATTCATTTTTAAGTCGCCATTCACAGGTAGTATCCTGGCATACTTCCGCTATTAAATGCCCCTTTTTTTTGCATCTGTATGTGTTGATCAATTCACTCAACCCCTTTCTCCAACGTCATGCGTGGGCATTTCAGCTGAAAAAAGATGACGCAATGGTCATCACAAAAACAAATTATTAAATTTAACTTCTTATTATATTCTTTTTTAATGTAATTGTCAATAACAAACGTTAAATGTAGCAGAATATCAGGCGCTTATTTCTTCACGGACTTTCCCTGGTAACTGTACGACTTTTAAGACGTGTAATGCGGTGTTCAAGGGCGTTTCTTTCAGAAATTGTTTTGAAAGACGGATGATTCAGCGCTTCATTGACGATCTCAATAGCTTTTTGCATATCGTGTTTTTTGTGCTCGAAAAACTTTGCCTTCTCTATAGTCGCGAAATAATTGCCGTGATCATCACGAAGCATCAAATCCCATATTCGAAGGGCATCATTCCAGAGACCCGAGCGTTTGTAAATCAGGGACAGAGTTCTTCTGGCCTCGAGGGCAACATGAAGACATTCTGCCTCTGTTATAAACTCAAGAATGTTTTTCGCTCCCGATGCATCTCTGCGAGCCAGCAAAAGCTTTGCCGCAGCTAAGAGATCTTCATGTTCGTACGCTGAAATATCCCGACTATGATTCAGCATATCGGCAAGGTGCACCGAAAGCGTTGCCATGGATATGATATCAAGGCGGTTGTGTTCAAAGATTTCTGTTAAAAGGCGCGCATCACGGTTTCTCAGCCAATCGAAATAGCGTTGAGGTATTTCATTTCCCGGGATATCACCCCGGCGGAGCACGCCGAGAATCTCCTTTTCCATGGTGATCAGGCGGTTATTCTCAAGACGATGCCCGAGAAGGCGACGTGCCGGGTGCAGCAAATCAAGATGGGGCATGGTTGCAAGCGTGTCAGGGAGGCGGTTGAGGATAAAACGGGTGGATAAGAGACCGACATCGAATGCCTTGCCATTGTAGCTCACGATAAAACGCTTCTCTCCGGCAAGATCGAGCAGAAAACGCAGAGAGGCGCGTTCCTCGGAAAAGTCGCGAGAGAATATCTGCGTTGTGTAGAATGTGTCATTATCAAACCAGCCAAGACCGATGAGAAAGGCAAAGGTGCCCGTGCCTCCAGTCAATCCCGTAGTCTCCGTATCGAGATACAGAGCGTCTTTGCAATGCAAGAAAGCCATATCCGGATTATTTGCCAGTAACGCGACGGCATTCATATCGATGGCAGAAATTTCACCGATACGCCGCGAACCATGCTTTGCGGAACCGTGAAAATATCCATTTGAGATGAAAAATTTACCGTGGGTGTTCTGCATCTCTTCCCCCATCATCATATCTTTGAGGGATACGGAACCCGCATGTCGAGTGAAGACAGGCTTATCAGAAGCAGACGGTCTACGCGAGGTAATGGCTTCTATGCGCCGGCGCAGTTCACTGATCTCATCCGCTCTTGATGATTTTTTTTGTTTGACTGAATCTTCACCGGTCAGGCGTTGCAGACGTTTGATGGTGTTCATGGCGTACCAGTTATCAAATCAAGAATAGCCAAAACGGATTCTTTTGCCACAGGGCCGACTTCAAGAGTCGGTCCTACACAACTCGGGCAGCCATGGCTGCACGGACAGCTGCGAATCAAGCTCAATGCAGAAGCTATTAAGCGATCATGCTCTGCATATAAAAGATCAGAAAAACCGATTCCTCCGGGATAGGCATCAAAGATAAAAACAGTCGGGTCAAAAGCATCCACCATAACTCCACCGGTACTCTTTGCATTGTGGGAAGACGAGATGATGAAGCGCGCATCGGCCCCATGACGGACAAACCACTCACCGCTCTTGTCGCCGATACACCTGTCTACATCATGCACATCGGCCATGAGCAGCATCGATGCCAGGTGATGCAGGCTATAGGCGAGGCCGGAAAGGCCGTCGATGATTTCCGACTGCGTGAAAGGCAATCGGCTGAGCAGATCCCTGGGGATAGTAAACCAGTAGCTCGTCGTGTGCATATCTTTCTCAGGCAGCGTCACATCGCCGTACCCAAGGTTCTCAGAGGAGTAAAATTTTATCTTTTTATACCCAATAACCTTGCGCACAACCTGTACTTCGCCGTGCTCGATAATTATTTTTTGACGGTGTTTATTCCCGAAGCTGTCTATGACTCTTACGTTGGTATAGGTCATGGCATCGGTAAAATAATCCACGTCGACCTTGTGCACGTAAGCAGTATTGCGCTCGAGATCGAGCTTGTCCACGTAGTACTGCTGAGATTCAACCATATAAATGGCATCATCGTGAACCGTGGAAAAGGCACTGTCCCAATCCACCTCGGCGATGACGTTGTGCGAGCCTGTTTCTGTTGTATCTACGACGACAACATTCTCGGGATTAATGCTGCGCAAGCTTACCTCATCGGCAGGATAGCTTTCCGCCGTCCAGTGCCACCTGTCATCGACCTTGTGGAGGACGCCCTTTTCTTCCAGATAATTGAGGAGTTCTTCAAGGTTTTCTGTTCCGAATCGTTCTCCTTTTTCGAAAGGCAGCTCAAAGGCTGCACTCTTCAGGTGATGCAGCAGGATAAGCAGATTATCGGGATTGACGCGACAGTGTTCCGGTGAGCGTGAAAAAAAGTACGCAGGATTCTCCGCAATAAACTGATCCATGGGGTTGCTGCGGGCAATGAGAACGGCCAGACTGTGTCCCAGTCTCCTGCCCGCCCTGCCTGCCTGCTGCCAGGTACTCGCGATGGAGCCCGGGTAGCCGACCATGATACATGATTCAAGATCTCCAATATCAATTCCCAGTTCCAGGGCGTTGGTGCTCACCACACCCATGACCTTGCCCTCGCGCAGTCCCTGCTCAATCTGCCGGCGAAGATTCGGCAGGTAGCCGCCTCGGTATCCGCTCACAAAGTGAGTATCAACGGGCTTCCCCTTCGCAAACTGATCCTTGAGATATTTCGTGAGAATCTCGACGTTCAAGCGGCTGGTAGTGAAGACAATGGTCTGTATCTTGTTCCTGATAAGCTCTGACGCAAGCATCCTTGCGGGTGTCATGGCCGACTGGCGGATTCCTAGCTCGCGATTGATAATGGGGGGATTATAGAGGATAAACGTTTTCGATGCCCGGGGAGCGCCGCTTTGCTCGATCAGTGTTACGGGACGCTCCAGAATTGACTCGGCATGTTCTTTGGGATTCGCCACCGTTGCGGAACAGCAGATAAAAACTGGTTCTTGACCGTAAAAGCGGCAGACTCTCACGAGCCGCCGTATAACGTTCGTAAAATGGGAGCCGAAGACGCCGCGGTACACGTGCAGCTCGTCGATTACGATATACCTGAGATTGGCAAAAAGCTTCTGCCATTTCGTGTGATGCGGCAGTATTCCCGCGTGGAGCATGTCCGGGTTTGTGACAACGACATGGCCCTGCTTGCGGATTGCCTGGCGGGCGTCGTCAGGGGTATCGCCATCATAGGTGTAGGTCTTTATGTCCGCTCGCAAATCGTTGATCAGGCTGTGCACCTCATGCATTTGATCCTGGGCGAGTGCTTTTGTGGGGAATATATAGAGCGCGCGTGTTTCCGGTTCTTCAAGTATTTTTTGGAGGACGGGTAGATTATAGCAGAGCGTCTTGCCGCTCGCCGTCGGGGTGACCAGCACTACATTGCTGCCGTGCCTCACGTGATCCACGGCCACCGCCTGGTGGCTGTAAAGTTGGTCAATATCTCTTTCTTTCAGTACAGATTGAATGCGGGGATGAACCCAGGCGGGGAAGGGGGCAAAGCTGCCTTTGAAAGCGGCGATTTGTTTCATGGCCCTGACATTTTCCATGAAGCGCCGGTTGTTCGTAAAGCGGGACAGCAACTCCTCAATGGTGAACGTTGACATACACTACCTGATATCGCAAATTCAGTTTTTGTTTATTTACCCCCTTTCGTTGTCTTCCACAAGCTTTTTTGTGTTGAAGAAATATTTCAGAAATAAGAAGCAGGAGTAAATAGGACAGGCGAGATGCCTGTCCTATCGTTTATATATTCAGGCTTGTGCTATCCGAGAATCGCTTTCAAATCCTCTTCAGGCGTAGTGATCGCTTTTATGTTAAATGTTTTCACCAGCACGTCAAGGACGTTGTGAGTGGTGAACGCCGGGAGCGTCGGACCCAGACGTATGTTCTTTATACCGAGCGCCAACAGCGTCAAAAGAATGGCTACTGCCTTCTGCTCGTACCAGGAAAGAACCATGGAGAGAGGGAGGTCGTTTACACCCACACCAAAGGCTTTGGAGAGGGCCACGGCAACTTGAATTGCCGAGTAGGCATCATTGCACTGTCCCACATCAAGGAGTCTCGGGATACCTCCGATATCGCCCAGGTCTTTGTCAAAAAAGCGGAATTTGCCGCAGGCGAGGGTAAGGACTACGCAATCTTCAGGAACCTGTTCCACAAATCTGGTGTAATAGTTGCGGCCTGGCTTGGCGCCGTCGCAGCCGGCAACGAGAAAGAAATGACGGATGTGCTTATTCTTCACCGCCTCAATTACCTTATCGGCAACACCTAAAATGGCATTTCTTCCGAATCCTACCGTGACGGATTTTCCATTTGTATCGGCCGTGAAACCCGGTAATGCAAGAGCGCGTTTGATCACAGGAGTAAAGTCGCGATCGGAGATATGAGGAACACCGGGCCAGCCTACCTGTCCGGATGTAAAAATGCTCGCCTTGTATGATTCCTGAGGCTTCTGGATGCAGTTTGTGGTCATGAGTATGGCGCCTGGAAATTCGGTAAACTCCCTCGCCTGATTCTGCCAGGCCGTTCCATAATGGCCGTAGAAATGTGCGTACTTCTTGAGGCCCGGATAACCATGAGTCGGAAGCATTTCGCCGTGGGTATAGATATAAATGCCTTTACCCTCAGTTTGTTTCAGCAACGCTTCGAGGTCCTTAAGATCGTGACCGGAAACGAGAATAGCCTTCCCTTTCTTTGCTCCAAGAGGCACTTTTGTCGGCACGGGGTGTCCATAGGTACCCGTATGGGCGGCATCAAGGAGCTCCATCGTTTTGAGATTTATTTCACCGCACTTAAGAACAAGGGCCAATCCCTCATCGAGGGTCAGCTTCTCATTCATAAGTGCGGAAAGCCCCTCATGCAAAAACGCATAGATGGTGTCATCTTCCTTGCCGAGTATCCGGGCGTGATCCATATACGCCGCAACACCCCGTATACCGAACAGGAGGATGTGTTTGAGTGAGAGAATATCCGCGTTGAGTGTGGGATACGATTGCATGCCGACTTTTTCTCCCTGGGCTACCAGGGCATCTATTGAAGCGGCAGGCGTAAACCGAATAACATCATGCCTTGAGTCCACTTTCCCGCCAGTTGCCGTTATCTTGTCAATTAAACCATCTCTGAGAGCACAGCATTGCCTGAGCAGAGTCACGAAGCGTGCGGGATCAAAATTGACATTTGTAAGAGTGGAAAAAAGCGCTTCACACGTGAATACATTCACAACCCGGTCGTTAATACCAGATTTTATTCCCGCCTCAGCCACGAGTGAAAGACCCGTGAGGGCATACGTTAATAAATCCTGCAGGGCAGCAACATCCGGCTGTTTCCCGCAGACCCCGGCTTTCGTACATGCCTCGCCTTTTGCGGTTTGTTCACATTGATAGCAAAACATAATCGACCTCCTTTAAAAATCATTTTTGGCGTTTTATGCCATAATAATAAATGTGTTTCCTTGACATAGGTCAAAAAATGTTTTTATTTTTTATTCGGGAATGGAAGAAAAACACTTGATCATTTAAACCCTGAATCCATAGGCTTTCGCCGGTGGTGGTTTACTTTTTAAACAGAACCTCCAGCTTGTCTCTCGTCGTTTCTCCACCTTCTTTTGTCTTTGCATCAGAACGAAATTCATTAAAAGAAAAATAGTCGCAGAAATTACTGCGATCCTTGTCCAATACCCTTTCCGCCTGGGATTCGCGGCACTGATTGTAAAGTATACGGTCGTAGTGACGGCAATTGAGACAGCAGCGGAGATCGGCCTGGCAGAAAGGACACACGTCTTTCCTTCCTACAATTTTATCGGCGCGTATTTCTTTTGTGCATTTGTAACATATTTTCATACTATCCTCTTCGCACACAAATAGAATGGGCTGCAATTATTGGTATAATGTCACTTCAAGGTAAACCGCCAACGGCAGAAGGTGTCATCCGGATGCGGATCGGGAGGCGCAAAGAGACACTCTACCTGTATTCTGTCATCAAAAAATCTGGCAAAATTCGTGAATTCACGACGGTGCATCTCTTTGCAGGAGAACTCCGGAAGTCCTTTCGCAATCCTTGCCGCCTGCGGTGCGCAACTGGGGACGGAAACGATGAGCTCATCATCCTTTTCATCATATTCATATCCAATAATGATACTCCAGGGAAACAGTTTCTGGGCCTGTATAAAACCCTTCAATCCCTTTTCTTCGATCATGAATCGCTTCTGAATATCTTTTGCAGCCATACCGGATACCTTTG